>Ga0315914_1007830_pt1 | contig 14590 bp, 6 predicted proteins | sample MpolenodulesMG_FD_203920 | JGI IMG/M metagenome (GOLD analysis project Ga0315914, IMG submission 203920) | Medicago polymorpha root nodule microbial communities from Los Angeles, California, United States - elongated nodules | ecosystem: Host-associated > Plants > Roots > Nodule | place: USA...
TTTATATTAAATTTAGTTAATTAATCCAAAGTCTTTGATATTTATTGTAATATGCACTTATTTTTTATATTTTAGATGTTTTTATTTGGCTAAATAATAAGATGCGTAATATTTGATATGTTGATTTAGAATATTTCATATCATATTTTAATTATGTTATGATATTTTATATTATTTATTACTTTTTGTTGTGAAAGTGTAGTAATGAGTTCGGGTACGGGCACTTAGATACCCATAGGGTATGGGGATGGACACCAAACTTATTGCCCACGAGGGTATGAGCTCGGGTATGAGAATTTTTTTAAAACGCAGGTATGGGATGGGTACTATGGTACCCTGCCCAATAAGTACCCATTGTCATCCCTAAACTGTGTATCTTTTTATGATAGGATGTTGTCGGTATTTATTTTAGTCGGCATTTTTCAGTGTAGACTATATGCCTTATAAAAAAGATATGAAATAACATTTTTCTTATACTTTTTGAATTGAAATTGGTTAAGAGGAAATTATCACTAATAATATTGGTATTAATAATTATTTTACGATGGGATTGGAACTTTATTCATTTACTGTAGGTTGTTTACAACTTTTGTTCGAAATTACAATTTTTTTAACACATTTAAATTAATTTAAACTTAATCTTCAATTTAGCATATTGCAATTAAAAACAATTAATTATTCTGTCCAAAATTTCAACAATTATAATATTTTGTCCAACAAGTGTAATAATATTTTTTCCAAAATTTCAACAATTATTTTTCATGATATTAGCAACAAAAAAAACATTTATTTTCACGTTCATGCCAAAATCGCTAAATTTATACTAAAAGCATATTTGATTGTGCGGTGTGTTTCAACATTAACACCAAAATTGCAGAAAATTCCCACATCAATGCATAGGCTTGAAGTCATAGCTTTAAGACGACAAACAAGCATTGGAATGCAATTTTTTTATTGTTGTATACGTCTATTTGTTTTCACGTTTATGAGCACATCAAATGTATGATAAGTGTAATTTTGCCGTAGATTGTGGTGTACAAATGTAATTTTTAAACACATGGATTTAAATACGCGCTATATGTTGGCATATAAATTTGGTATATTTTTACTTCATTTTTTTGGTACAAAATATATTTTTACTTTTTATAAGTTGAGATATACATATTCAGAATTTAGGTTTATTTTGGCAATTTATTTGTACATATTCTTTCATATTTGTAAAATGAAAAAGTCATTCAACGATATGAGCAACACGATTATCATTCTAAACTTAAGTGCAATGACTAATGCATGTTTGTTACAAAAACAAAATGCAATGACGAATGACGGAGTGAGTAGTTTACACGTGCATATATACATTTACGAGGGACTACACAGGCACTGGATGTGCTGTAGTAAAGCGCGTGTGGTAAGTATGGGAAAGGAAATGACAGCTAATAACTGTCACGGTAACGTTTTCACCTGACGCCTGCCAGGATCAATGATGTACTGTTGTTGGCGACGCAAAAAGGACTTCGCTTCACAATCAGATTAAGGTTTGAGAGAGATAAAAAATCGCAAACACGTCACTTCCTACAAAACTTACAAATTGTGTTACTACAATATTTTTTTTACCAGTTTTTAAAACTAACAAGATAAAAAAAAATAAAAAATGCATTCTATGTTTGTTTGATTTCATGGTAAAAACAATTGATTTTAATTAAAATTGAGTTGAAGATAAAATGATTCATGTGTAGTTATATTTATGTAAAATTGAGAAAATCCTTAAAAAAAATTGAGTGCAAAAATGAATTCCAAAATAAGAAACTACAATTTTTAACTTTAAATAGAATCAATTCTTGAAGCAAAATCAATTTTATTTTAAAGGAACCAAACATATCAAAACCAATTTTACATTTTTTTTTACAAGAAAAAACTTATTGCATTTCATTCATAATAATAATAGAGATACAAGATGAAATCTTAATATGAATATGAAAACTAGCATGACGCAAAACCACTCTAACAAAGCTATGAGCGGATTCGTTGGCTTGTCTCCGAATAAACCTAACATCAGAGATTACTAAATCAGAAGCTAAAAACGTCTACAGTCATTGATTACTGCACTAAAATTAGAGGCGCCACTTTAACTGCCATAAAGACTATCTACCACAATTTTGGAATCAAGTTCAAAGTTCACAATACCTAGCTGCAGACCGCGAACCCAGTACATGGCTGATAATAAGCCTAAAGCCTCACTCAAATCCACATCAAGGAGCGGAGACATCCATTCAGTCTTAACCAAAACATAACGACATTCATCATCTCGAGTGCGCACACCAATGCCAACGCGATTCCGAGCTTGAGAAAAGGACGCACCAACATTACATTTAAATCTGTCGGGACTTGGTTTAGTCCACTTCAAGTCGTTCGGAGTAACGAGATGCTGAGGGATAGGATGATGAATAAATTGAGCATTCCTCCTACTAGTAAGAAGAGATCTTGCACGAGCACAAATAGCTTGAACTGTTTCAGTAACATTGTTCCATACTTTATTGTTTCGATACTTCCATACACTCTAGAGGGTCACACCGAAAACCAATTTACACATATTGACCCAATTTTGGTTTCTCAAAAAATGAAATCAAACATGCATTTAAAAATACCATGGAAATACTATTTATTAACTTCTTTCAAAAGCCTCCACTTAATTAAAAAATAGTCAACCTTCTTTAAAAAAAATATAGTCCACCTAATTAATATTATACGCCGGTGTCTTACACAATTTGGAGGTTATGTTATGATCTTAAAATTTGAGCTCTTTAGAATTCGGGCAATGAAAATTACTACTTTAATTTAAACCCTCAAAAGAATTACTTACCGCAAGTTTATAATCTATACGTAATTAGAAAAACGGTCATGCTAGTTAAAAATTCAAAGAGAAACAATTGTTAAATTTTATATAGAAAAAGATTACTTTTAAATATTTTAATATATTGAATCCATAATTTCTTAAATAAACTTCTTAACCAGCATTCTTAAGACATTCATTAATGTTTTTCTTAAAAAAATCAGGGTTAATTTGTCACACAATAAAAAAAAAAATTTTGAACAAACAAAAATGAGATATATTATAAATAAATTTGGATTACCCTACACAAAACATGCAAAAGGAAAACCAACCAAAAATATTTACAAGGTGCTCGAATACCAAAGCACCAGCAAAAAGCACTATAAAAAGTTAGAAACATCAACCACTATCACATCTATTTTACTGTAATAAATTCAACATACCTTGTCATTTTTTCTAAAAGAACAGTGCATTAGCATTCATTTTTTTAGTGGATGTGCATCAGCTCTCATAAACCTTTTTATTCTTGAGGAATACGGTCGCATGAAATACTTTTGAGAAATTAAGGTAATCTGTTTATGAATTCAAGAAGATTAACTACACTTTTGTAGATTTGGAGAGAGGCTGATTATTAGAATCCTTCAATGACAAACATTAGGCAAAGTGAGGCGTAGGAATGTCGGAGGCTAACTAGAGTAGTATATAGTGTATGTCAGTATGTGCAACACTTGGTAACATATGTAACAAAGTAACAGTTTTGATTGGATTCCTTACCTTCATTTTATGTTTAAACGAATGTCCAAACTCAATCTAAAGATTATGAAAAGGGATAAAAATGCAATTTAGAAAGAAAAATAATAGGGCAAGATATAAAAAACAAATTTAAAACTTAGCTGTAGCAAACTTAGTTAACTAATTGACCATGTTCTATAGACTATGTGTATATATAGTTTGTTCCTTTTCTTAAAAAAGATCAACAAGGTCTTATACCCTTGTGTCTTCATATTTACTTATAACTAAGTCTAAGACCAGTGATTAACAGTTTGTTTGAGTTTCTCTTTTCACAATGAATTACAAGAATTGAAGTGTATCATTGTAAGAATTTTATGCTCTGGCTTATGGACAAAGTAGATGTAAAATCATGTCTTTACTTTGGACTGTATCTATCTTGAACAGTATAATATACAAATGTGCGGCTTTCGCTTTGCTATAGGCATGTTAAGATGCATCATTGAAGGACTGCAGTCAAGATTTAAATCATAGTTATGATCTTATATGTTCGAGAAGAAGTTGAGCGAAATGAATTGAATTTTGAATTGGATATGTTGAGGCTACTAAAGCCTATTAAAATTGAATATTCCCCCTATTAATTTTGCCCTAGGACAAACACTAGGCTTTTATAAAGACTAAATAGGATGAAATGGCCCCACACTCTTCCAACTTGGTATGGCCGTATGGAAATTTCCATTCTAATGACATGGATTGGATAATGAGCTTTTTTGAAGAATCTGAACTCTTGAGTGTGGGTCCATTCCATTGTGACTAATCTAATAAAATTATAATCAATAATCAATCCTGTACAACTCATAGTAGTAGGTGGCCAAGATGATGAGACTTCTCTATTTTGTTAGCCTTAATGCTTCTTTTCGAGGAATGCTTAATGTTGGGAACAACTGCTAAAAGTTTGATATATTCATACTAGAAATACGAGATATCGATGTTTTTGTGTTAATTCATTTTCATACAAAGGTAAGGATGTTACTATAAGTAAACTTGGTATATGATTTATTTTTTTTGAGGAATTGGTATATGATTTATAACATAGATAACGTATATTTGTTGTCATATGTAAACAATTAAACCAAATGGATATTGAATGAAGTTATCAAATTGGATTTTATTGTTAATGTTAATATATTTTTAACATAGTCACAGATAACCTATTGTTAATGTTAATTGTAATTTAACATTTTTTATGATTTCATAATTTTTAAATTTTAGATCCACATTTTATTTCTACAAATTTTCTATTTCCGTTTACAAGTTTTGTATTGCATCTTTGATTGCCACTCTTATGTTAAAACATATAGACTATTAAAGAAGTAAGGAAAATGTTATATGCTCGTCACGGATGCCGGGCTGGTCTAAGGACCAAGCCACCCAAGCAAGGGTTTTAGATCTCAAGATTTTGGATTAAAAAGAGACCTCAAAATAAATCAATTTAGCTAAGTATATAATATGACGTATTAATAATCAATATTTGTTTAACTTAGTTGGTCAATTTTAAGGCCTCAAATCCGTTTGATCCTAAGCTTCATTAAAAAAATTCTTTTAGATCTCTTGAAATGTTGGACCGGCCCAGCATGGATATGACACGACATCTTTGCCCACTCACCATTGTTTTTAATCAAACAACTTATTGAATATTTTGTTCAATGTTATGAAAATCTACATGTATGTTGCCTTGATTTTCACAAGCCAATTTCTTCGCTACATATAAAGTTTCTCAAGAAGTAAATATGTATTTAACACATCAAGTTTTTTTTTATTGTGTTAACCTTTAAGTTCTCATAGGAAGGGGTTATACAATTATACTGTTGATTTTAAGTATCATGAGTGCATGATATTGAACATCAACAATGAAAAATAGCTAACATAGGAGAAAAGTGAAATTAAAGCTTTTCTTTAGAAGATGAGAAGATTCAACAACTAGAACTTGAAAATATTATCTTTTCTTCGTTGCCACTGCTGTTTTTTCTTCTTCTAACATTTGTTCGGTGATCATTTTGCTTGGAAATGGTATTATTTGTTTAAACTAGATCGCGCTCCCGTGCTTCGCACGGGTCAATGATGATCACAATAAATTAAAAGCAGTTTAAACTTGAAATATCATCATTTTTTTAACTAAAGTCAAAGTTTATTATGTAACCTTTATGTATATAGGGTGGCGATAAAGGTGCACAGAACAATGCACATATTTTTGTCTAGATATAGCCTTTTATGTATAGGGTGACAACAAAATCATTATTAATAGGAGAATGCTAACCATTGCTCTTGTGACATTGGATAATGAGATAAAAATAGAAATATAGTATTGGAAAATGGTGAAAAGTGATAAATTTAACTTTTTAAAAGTCAAAATGTTGTTGAAACCAATGTAAACATGCTACTTTTGGCTTCCTTAACCATTGTCCGGAGGGCAATGGTTAGCAAGACCCTTATTAATAATTGTAACTTCTATGTTTAGATGTATAGTCTTTTCTGTTAACTTGAAATATTGTCATTTTCCTAACTAAAGTCAAAGCTTACTATGTAGCTTTTGTGTATAGGGTGGCGATAAAGGTGCATAGAACAATGCACCTATCTATGTTCAAGATGTAGACTTTATGTATAATTGCAACTTATATGTCTAGAATGTAGACTTTATGTATAGGGAGGCAACGAAATCATTCTTTTATTATCTACGCTAACAAAAAAAAAGTTGTTGCTTATGAATGCGTCATAAGATTTGGTAATAATTAGATTTGTATAATGATTTTGATGTAGAAAGAAATCATGCAATATTGAGCCAATTAAACCAATGAATAAATGTAGCTTCATAGAAGAAACTATGATAAAAATGGCATGGTTTGGTTGTTGGGTGTCATTAATGGGTAGAAAGGTCACATTGCTTTTTAACAATAAAAAAAAAAAAAAAAAAAAAAGGTCACATTGTCTTGCATTTTGGCTCCCATGTGGGGGCATTTTAGTAAAAAACCATGGCTACACCTAGGATTTTTCTAGGGTTTGCTTGCAACATTTTCTTACATTTGTATATAGATATACTAAGATTTTTACCTCCTTAATAATTTTAGAGTGATGCTATATCTCGCGACGGAGATTATAGCGAAAATTTCACGAGACAAATTTTTTTGTAATACTCTTTTTAAAAAACTCATATGCTTTCCTGTACAAAATAATCAACCGCTTCTCTGTGGAAAAATTAAGAAACTTTTCTTTGTAATCAAACCTCTACCAATTTATTGTGCTCCAACCTCCACCGATTCACCACTCACTCTATTTGTAGTTTTAATTTTGCTTTCTTAGAGTTTTCGAGACATGTTATAAAGGGATTCTGAATAAGATCGTGGAGCTTTGAAATTTGGATTTTTCGACTACTAAACGATGTCGGTGCCGGTAGTAGTCTAAACTGGTGGAGACGGAGAACAGGAGGAAGATGAAAGCTCTTCCCAAACAGAATAAGTTTCAAAATTGTTGAATGTGCTTTTTGTGCGGTTGGTAAGAACTCATTCGAAATCTCGGCGTGGAACAAACGCTCGTTTTAGAGATAACATGTAAGGAAGCTTCAGTAGCTAGTTTCCGGTAATGATTTTCTGAAATGTTACACAACTTGAAGGTGTTACTGTGGAGTTGGGTGAAACACGATGACGACGTCAATTCAATGGACATTTGGGGGAGAAGAATTACGGATTGGGTGTTTTTGATTTGGGAAAGATTTAATTATTTCCTCCACTGATAACAAGATGCAGAGTTGTCTTTGTTCATGGGTGTTTTTCTTTGAGGTGGAAGAGGAAAGTAGATGTGAGAGAAGAGAGAAATTGAATTAAAAGCGGGATCCATGAGATGATGTCATTTACACGTCATTCCTAAAACTCTCGGGATGGTTTTTGTCGGGAGACCTAGCATTTTTCATAATTTTATTCGGGAGATTGTTGGATATTAAATGTGTACACCTTTCTCAATCGAGATTCGAATCTTGAGTTGTCATGCTATGGAAGTCTAGTCAATTACGCTTGACTCAACCCACCTTGGTTAAATATATTAATATTAACTCCACTAAGAATGTTCTTTTTAAATGACTAGTGTTGTTAATTAATTGCTAGGTTAATTATTATTTTTTCGGTTGAGTTTGGATCCATAACCTCTAACTTCTTATATCTTAGTTCAAACCAATTAAACTATCCAATCACCAATTTCACTAAGAATGATGAAAATAATATTTGGAAAAAGTGAGACTGATGATTACAAGAGTAGTGATCATGTGTGGATATATTTTTTTATTACAAGATAGATGTATGTAGTAAAAACTTGCAAAAAGTACGAAGTGTATTAATAACACGAGTTTTGTTAACGAATGTCGTAAATATATTTGTTAAAGAGTTTATTGAAAGAAATTTTATCTTAAAAAAAAAATAAAAATTTGAAGCAACATATATATTAATAACTAGCCTAGCACAAGAAGTGCTAAAGGCTAAGGAGAGCAACGATACAACAGTGGCCACAAGGCAGAAAACTAGCACCTGAAACACCAAACAAAACAGAAAAGCGCCTACTGCTAAAAAACGCAGGGAACAAAAAAAACTGCCAGCATACAACAAGCAAAACTGGCAGAAAAATCCCAACAATCAAACAGCCTTGTCGCGCCACAACAACCCCTCCTTTTCAAACATTCTCGTAGGTTCCAACACCACTCATAAAAGAGGCAAGATGCAATCCGTAATTTACTCGACGACCAAACCCACGACAATGCCTTAATGTCATCCACCACCTCATCATAATTCTTTGATTGGTTCTTAAAAATCTTCGCATTTCGCTCCTTCCAAATTGACCACACCGACGCATGCCAAATCAACCAAAAAGCCTTCAAGGAACGGCTCGAATTACTCTCATAACTCCAACAAGCAAAATGCATGAACAAATTTCGCGGGGTAATGAAATTTATACCCAACCAATCCAACACCTTGCGCCAAATCAACACCACAACTTCACAATGAACAAAAAGATGGGTGGTAATCTTGTCCCCATGTCCACATAAAACACAACCACAAGGCTCCCCGGGGGCTAGGATTCTTCGGTACGCTAGATTAGATCTAGTCGGAATACGATCCATAAGGGCCATCCAAGAAAAGGCCACCACTTTAGAAGGAGCCAGATTCCTCCAAAGCTTAATAAAAACCTCTTCTTCTTCGACACTCAAACCGTCCTCCAACACCATGAATTCCTCTAGCAATTTATAAGTAGAGCTAACCGAAAACATGCCTCCCTCTTCCGGCAACCAAATCCATTCATCCTCCTCCTCCTCCAAGGAAACCCTTCTTAAGAGATGTAATAAATTATCCATTAAATTATTTTCCCAAAGAAAAGTGTCCCTCCTCCAATTAAAATTCCAAGAGACCACACCATTATGCAAATGCCACAAATCCCCAACCTTAGCATCCTTTTGTAATGACAAGGAAAAAAGTTGTGGAAAGGTAATAGTTAGTGATTGCTCACCAATCCATCTATCATTCCAAAAACTAGCACCCCTCCCATTCACAACCTTCCGCTCCACCCTACTCGAGAACCAATTAACTCCCACTCCCGCCTCCAACACCATCAAATCCTTCCACCACTTGGATTCAAACCGTGGCCATCTAGTTCCCTCCACTGGAGTAAAGCCGGAAATGTTATCGCCATATTTCTCCCTCAACACCACTTTCCAAAAGGGTAAGCCCTCTTGAAGAAGACGCCATTTGAAGAATACAAATTGTTACTTTTGTCAATGTAATAAATACACAACTAACCTGCTTTAGTTGGTATGATGATGTTAGTTTGAGACATTTGAAGTGTGTTTTTTTCAAGATCTCAAATTCGGTTTTCTCTGATACCAATTTTATTGGGTTAGTAACTTTTTTATATTGTGTACAAACTTACTTCTTTTAGAATAAATTAATCAATGTTTTAAGAACATTCATTAATATTCTTCTAATAATCATTAAAACTGATTAATAGCATATTAAAGATAGTTTTGTAAAGAGGAAAAAAAAAGTTTTGTTAAGAAAGATTATTTACGGTACTACATAATAAATTACCATGAAAAATCTTAAAATTATAGTGCATGCATGCATGCTGGTGCTTCTTGTGAATGGGGACATGAACGAGAATGTGTGCATCCCTCGCAGTCGCAATGAACGAAGGAGTGTGTAGTCTTTAAGGAACATCCATCAAGTTTGAGGTGGATTGGGATTCCCTTTAACAAACACACACTTCAAGTCAAGTTTAGGTAGACCACAGTTTCGGTTTGAGAGCCTCCCAGGTGTCTCCAACTAATGTTATGTTATATTCTTATTCCATTTTTTAACACCGATGCAGTCTTCTCTTTAAAAAAATAACAAAGAATAATAACAAGTGTTCTTGATACATTAGTTAAAACGGAACTTATACAAATTGAGGTATACCGGTACTCTGATTCCTAAATTTATAAAATAATGATTATTTTATGAAATAAAAAGTTATTTGTCAATATTTATATTTTAGAAAACATCATTTCATTGTTTATAAAAATCATATTATATTTTTAACATTTTCTCTTAAAAAATAATCAATATTCTTTATTATGAGTGATAAAAATTCAAAACAATTAAATTTTATTTCGTCGAAACTTTTGGTAAATAAGATTTAATTATTATGATTGTCAATGATAAAAAATAATTCTTTTTCTTCAAAAAAAAACCTCATTTAATTATTAATTTAATAATTTGGTGTACCGATACATCCAAATTCTTGGATGTACCATAGAATTTACCTAATTAAAATATTAAAAAAATAAATTTGTATTAAAATATAGTATAATTATCATTAAGACGAATATAAACAACATGTACTTTTAAAATAAAGTTTTTTTAATAAATTCTTTAGCCAATAATCTTAGAGCATTAGGTAGTAAGACCCAAATAATAATCATACTATATAAAATGTTACGGGAAAGAGGAATTGCCACCCATTAAGTAGTCTTCTCTTTTCTCTTTGTATTTGAATCTTTTATTTTGAGCAACTTTTGTATTTAATCTTATTCTATCAGTTTTTTAACTAAGTGTCAAATTTAGAATATTTTTTTATCCTATAGTATTTTACTATTTTATTAATCAATGTAAATATAAAACTATTATAGTCAATAATACGAAGTTTTCACCGCGGATCAATATCTCCATTTGAGAGTCAAGGATCAAGAATAGAGGCTAAAATACATCTTCAATCCTTATAATTCTTTTTAGGTTAATAGACTAATTAAATGGAAACTAAAAAAAAATAAAGAGACTTGCTTGAAACTTTTTTTGAAAGATGCTTAAAACTTTTAAAAGTCAAGAGATTAAATCTATATATATATTTATTAATATTGATGTCATATGAATTTCCCATTTTGCCTCTAGGAGGGGCATTTTTGTAATTTTCTAATTGATGAATTCTCTTTGTTGCCACATCACTATTTTTTGCCATATTTCCCATTTTGCCTTCATCAATTTTTTTTAATTGTTTTCTAAATTTTATATTTTTAATAAATTTTAACTATTTTCCAATTTTTATGTTTTTAACTATTTTTCAATTTTTTCTCCGAAATTCACTTGCTTCTACATTGCCGTTGTGGGAGATTAAGGTATCGTTTGACCCGGCTTTTTTCCAACTTCTCTACATTTTTAAGGAGAAGTTAGGCCAAACACAATATCAATTAAGTACTTACTAAAAAAATTACTTTTTTTGAATGCATAAAATTGAATGGAATGAGCTTTGGCCAAAAGTTGTTGAATGTTACTTTAAAAAGCTACTTCTCGACAATTTATTTCACAAGCACCTCTTTTCAACTCACGCTGAAAACCTTTTCTTTTATTTTTTAATATTATATTTCAATATGTTTTTTCTTCCATTTAACTTTACTTTATTTTATTTTTTTGAACCGTTCCATTTAATTTTTTAAAGAGGTTCCATTTAATTTTATTATCTTTTTTTCAATGGAATTTTATTATCTTTTTATCACTTATATATTTAATTTCAATATTGTTTAATCATCGCAACCTCGCAAATATTTTTATTCACGCTGTCATTTAAGGATACCAAATATTTTTATTTCCTTTCTTCAACCTCGCGAATATATACACACACATTAACGTTTAGAGTAATATTTTATGTTAGTCTGTCTGTTTTTTTGTTACGCTAATGCGTATTTTTTTTAGTGTTGCTTGATTGAGTGCTACCTCACTTATTTTTTTAACTATTTTTCAATTTTTTTCTCTCGAATTCAGTTGCTTATACACTGCCGTTCTGGGAGATTAAGATACCGTTTGACTCGGTTTTTTTTTCAACTTCTCTACATTTTTAAGAAGTTAGGCCAAATACAATATCAATTAAATTCTTACTACAAAAAGGTACTTTTTTTAATGCGTAAAATTGAATGGAATGAGTTTTGGCCAAAAGTTGTTGAATGCTATTTCAAAAAACTACTTCTGGACAATTTATTTTACAAGCATCTCTCTTCAATTCACGTTGGAAACATTTTCTTTTATTTTTTAATAGTATATTTCAATATGTTTTTTTCTTCCATTTTTTTTTTTAACTGTTTCATTTAATTTTTTTTAAGCAGGTTCCATTTAATTTTATTACCATTTTTTCAAAGGAATTTTATTATCTTTTTATCACTTATATATTTAATTTCAATATCGTTTAATCATCACAATCTCACAAATATTTTTATTCTCGTTGTCATTTAATGATACCAAATATTTTTATTTTCTTTCTTCAACCTCACAAATACACACACACATTAGCATACTTTATGTGTGTCTGTTATAAAATTTTGATTTTAATTAAAAGTAAAGTTGTAGATGTCTTTTCTTCAAAAAAAGTATAGATGCCTAAAACAGCTATATATATATATATATTGCACCTTTATATTGTAACAAACTATGCATATCTTTTTCTTATTCAAAAAAACTAAACATGTCTGTTTTCATGACACTAACAATGTAACAAATATAATATCATATAATATAAATTCTTATCATTTTGCAAGACACCAAAAATATGGTATTCTTATAACGAAATTTGTTATAGAGTATAATTGAAATAGAAAAAACCAACTATTTTGATATTATTATTATTTTAGGCTCCTTAAATTGTTTCTTCTATTCAAATATTTAACAAGTCATTTATATGATGATACAGATTTGTATTCATGTTATACAAAATAAAAGTTATTGAGTAAATATAGTATTTGTAAAAAAAAAATATCTTTAATTTTTTAACATTTTTAGCCTTCAGAAAATATTTTAAACATTTTTTATTTATTATGTTAATTCATAATAAATTCAAAGTTTTGTCGTCATGAGTTTACTTCAGTTGATAGGAACAATGCATAAATATATGTCAAGTCCAGGGTTCAAACCCCGGATACCATAAAAAAAAAAATAATCAAAGTTTGTAAGGATTAATATGACTTAACTTGAATTATATAGCTTTGATAGTTGAACATTCGCATTTATCAGACTTGTGATTAAGTGAACTCATTGTGTGCTTTTTTGCAATGTATTCATTTGCTGGACATTGTTGCAGCTGGCCGAAAGGGCAATAACATGTGGCTTCAGCACTGGTTTTCCTGCTTTTCCTTCCAATTCAGTACAAACTCTTTGTCTCTACTTTTAATAACTTAGTTTCCTTTTTCAATAGTTATCATATCCAATTCTTCCATCCAAGACTTTTTAATCTATACGGCTTTCAATCAAATGAATTAATGGATGAATAAAATCAATTATTATATCATTACTTTCAGGAAATATTGAATCTATTTTGTTATTGCAACTTCAAATCTCATCCAATCAAAAGACCGCAATTGAAAATCTGATTAGTGCCTTAGAAAGTTGTTCATGAAATTTTTCTGCTTTAAAATCACATGAATAGAGAATTGGAGGGTGACACACATTTTTCAATTTGAATAACTGATAAGTGCTCAAAAGTAATATCTTTCTTGTGTTAAAATAGGCATTTTAGTGATTTATTTTGTAAGTTATCTAAGGAAAAGCAGTCATTTGTTGTAATTTCATTATTTATGTTTTCCATGCCTTACTCTACTCAAACTTGTGTAGGAAATGACAAGCAAGGATCAAGAAACAACTTTCCAAACCAAGCAGAACTCGCTTAAGCGAGGGAAATTCGCTTAAGCGAGAAAGTTCCAGGGAGCAGCATTGAATCTCGCAGCCACCTCGCTTCTCAACTCGCTCGTAGAAATCAGTAACTCGCTTGCGCGAGATTAATGTCGAGAGTAAACTAAATTTCGTTGTCCATCTCGCTTCCAGTTCGCGCAAGCAAATATTTAAAGACTAAAGCCAACTCGCTTAGGCGAGTTCATCTCGCTTACGCGAGATTAATGTCGAGAGCAACTTCATGAGTCGCTATCAGTTCGCTTCCAGCTCGCTTACGCGAGATTTAACATCTCCAGGGGATAAGGTCCACGTGGCATCCATCTCGCTTAAGCGAGATTTCACGAATTCAGCCCATATAAATAGTTTCCTCTTCTCTTTCCAACCATTCCATTACATTTGTATTACATTTTTCTGGTTTTTAGAGAGAGACTAGGGCTTTTCTAGAGAGAGAAACACAAAGCAAGGTAGTTAGGAGTAGATTCAACCCAAGATTTATTGAGACATCACGAATCTAGGCATAAAATCTTCATCTTTTCTTCATCCTTTGCAAAGCTATCATAGACATATGTAGCTACATCTACCCTTGCAGGTTTTGAGGTATTCAAACAAGCTATTATGTAAACTCTTGATATTTTAATATATGGTTCTAGCTTATTTATTCAATATCGTTGTTATTCTTGTGTTTAATGTTTTATTGAGATTCAAAATGATATTGACAAATACTTTTGAGTATAAGAAATAGAATAACAATCTATCTTAAGTTTTCATTCTAGACATAGATGTTAATATTTGATAATCACTTTTAATCTAG
>Ga0315914_1007831_pt1 | contig 14590 bp, 3 predicted proteins | sample MpolenodulesMG_FD_203920 | JGI IMG/M metagenome (GOLD analysis project Ga0315914, IMG submission 203920) | Medicago polymorpha root nodule microbial communities from Los Angeles, California, United States - elongated nodules | ecosystem: Host-associated > Plants > Roots > Nodule | place: USA...
ATATATAATACCACTAAAAAAATTGAAAAGTTTGTGAAGGCACATGCCTTCACACAACTCTACATGTATCCGTCCCTGAGGACTACGATGGAGCTAACTCTTAAACATTAATTGTAAGACAAAATCAATTTTACTTTTTTTTAAAGGAAACAAATATCAAAGTCAATTTCATAGTTTTAAAATCACTTCTATCTCTCTAAAAATTGAATGCAAACCGCATGCACTTAATAGTCCAACATGTGAATGGAGGAGTATTATGGTAGAACTAAACTCACTCTCCATGTTATCATTCCCAAATTTGGTCGAATTTCAAACCTACTCCACTTGAAACAAATACTCAAGCGTGACATACACGTAAAACCGCAAACATATCTCATAGTATAAACCACCGTGAGCTGTGAGGAGTGTATGATGTAATATAATTCGCCTTTAAAACCAAAAGCTAAGTATGTCTATGCCGTACAGAATGGGAAAGGGATGTTGATTGAAGAAACTTTCTACCTTTATTATTCATCCTTTTGTGATTAATCTTGCTTATTTGGATCTCTAATTTCTGAATATATTAGAATATACTTAAAAAAAGAATGTAATATACATAAAATTATATAAATTATTGTTTTTACCGTGCTAAAAGAGTAAAAAAGCCGTCTTAGCTCAGTGGTAGAGCGCGTGGCTTTTAACCACGTGGCCGTGGGTCCGACCCCACAGACGGCGTATATATTTTTTTGTTATTAGCAAGTTAATAGAATTATATATAAACAATTTTGCTTTTTGTTACAATAAGCAAGCCGACTTAGCTCAGTGGTAGAGCGCGTGGCTTTTAACCACGTGGTCGTGGGTTCGATCCCCACAGTCGGCGCATATAAGCTTTTTGAGGGGGAAATATAAAACCTGAGAATCATTTACAAAAAGAACAATGAATCTGTCAAGTCCTATGAATAGTTTGTTTTGAATCTTTGATAAATTTAGTTATTTTCTACTACTACAAACACATAAAAGAATTCTTTGATTTTCTTGTTAAAAAAAGTTCACCCATATTTTTCAAGGCATCAAAATATTTGTTTGCTAAGTTATTGAGTTAAGTACCTTAACATATGCTCTCATGCTCAATACACTAATCATATAGTGTGAGACTCTTAACATGCTCTCATGCTCAACCGTACATTTGAAACATGGTTCAATAATGGTGACACCAAATAACTATATGTTAAGCCTAATTTATCCTTTACAAAACCCTAACTTGTAAATAAAAGTTCCTTCCAATAACTTGTAAATAAAAATTCCTTCCAATTTATAAACTTATGTTTATGTCTTAACTCATCGAGTATGAGACTCTTAATATATATATCTTTTTACAACAAGTATACAATTTTATTGGCCTCTTACATTGTTCCAATTGCAATTGGATTTGTATGCAGATTTCAAAATATTAACAATCACAAAATACACACGACAACAAATATAATTGTAAATGTGTTAGACTAGATTGTAACACTCGTTCATTGAGTTATGAATCAATCTTCCTACTTTGAATCAAGATTTACTATATATTGTCTCACTTAAAATAGATCACCCTTTTCTTGTGACTCTTTCTTCCTAAAAGTATTAGTTAATGATTTCATACCTCAAACCCAAAGATAAATTTCAAAGAAAGTTCAATAAATTTAGTTTTCATACTAAATTTACAATTTAAAAGTCTCGTCGCAAATGTAGATATACAACAGACAAGGCTAGCAGCCACAAAATTAACCTTCCACATGATAATAGTATTCTAGTTTTAGAACATAGATAATGAAGAGGCTCCAGTAAATGAGCAAATAAAACCATATTCATCGTCGACTTAAATTAAAGAATATCGTATAATCTTAGTATACAAGAATCTAGAGGTGAATACAAACTTTATCTTCTTTATTTATATCCACACTTACTACGTAAATCCTTAAATTATCACTATGCTTCGAAGTTGCATGGTTCTATAACCTCAAAAAACACATTCCTCCATATGCAAGTAACAACTGATGATAGAAAACTGTGCTATTTTTTTTTATTGATTTCACTCATTTAAAGTAAGCAATTGACTTTAGAGAGTAAAATAGGCAAATCCCAACCTAAGGTTGATATTCCAGCACACTCGTGATTTGCTATGGGAGTGCATAAGATTATGTATTGGCTGAGATTACTTATTTTACATTCTAAAGTATCAAATTGCTTGCCTTAGAGAAGTTTAATCTTAATTTTAACACATTGCTTGCTCAAGTACGTTAAACCTTGTGTTGTATCTCACGCGTCTTGAGGAGAATCCACAGTTTGTTGTTTGTTCAGATCTTCAGGAGGCCCTCTGGCAATCGGCATTCCCATGCTGCGTTTAGTATCTGGTTTTGCGTAATCAACAAAGATAACACGTCCGTTTAGTGCCTGCAAAGAGATATTTTAGTTCGCACTTCTAACGCTAAAAAGAGCAGCAGAGTTATGAATTCGACAATTACCTTTTCATTCATCTCTGTTATGGCCTTCTCAGCTTCATCTTGCGAAGCAAAAGTAACAAAACCATACCCTTTAGATTTCTCTGAAATCCTATCTGTTATAACTTTAGCTGGAAAAAGTAACATTGCAAAAGGCCAGCAATGAGAAAACCATATATGACAGAGTAACATAATGTTGGTGCATTTTATTAATTATTTTGAAGCTACCTTCAACAACTTGTCCATGATTTGAGAATGCATCTGACAATGTTTTCTCTGTTGTGTGAAAGGAAAGTCCTGCAAAATCAATTACCCATTTCCAAAGGTCAATAACTTTTGGAGGTGCCAAAGTTGATTCTATAGATGTATAACTGACTTTGACAGAGGCGAAGCTATGTATAATCAAAAGCTATGTGCCGAAGTTAATTTAATTTTTTTTAAATAAAATTTGAATAGGTTAGCATATTCCATAATTAGCTACCCCAATCATATATATTTAACTACCCCTATGAGTTTATTTGTCAAAAACTAGTAGAAATTAAAAAGTCAAAAGATATCCACTTGTTTGATAGAAGTATTTGATCTTATTTTGACACTTCCGATCGCTAAGCAACTACAAACAGAGGTTTACTAACATAAAAACTTGTCAAAACAACACTCAAAATATGTTTCATTTTATTTCTTTATATTTGGCCACCTCGCAAAAAATGGCTAGCTTCGCTGGTAAATTTTGACATGTTTGGACGTTTTTCAAGCAAAATGATATTGATTCTAACTTGGAACCAGGATTGGTAGATTTTGATTCAAAGTCCAAACATATTTTTTATATTCGAATTTATTGTTCAACTCATGTTCACAGATATGTATCCAAACATAAACCTCTTTGGGTTCACCTCATCTTTAACTAAAGCCAATTTTACAAAATCTTTTCATTCAACATCAATTTTTGTCGCCTCAGAACCAAACATACACTTAATACATGGAAATATGCATCCAAATCAAGTACAAGAAGGAAAAGAGAGAAAAAAAAACAGCAACCATGGCAAAATTTTCACACCAGCAGAAAACACTGAATAAGTTCTCAATAACATAGCAAATGTTAACATTGAAAATGTGAACAAAGAAAATGTTCTTAATAATGATAAAAATTACATTTAAGAAAGGAATTAAGGAATGTGAAGAATATATGTATATATACCTCCAACGAAAAGCTTGAAAGCAATAGCCCTGCGGAAAGTGAGAAGGAAGGGAGAAGCAATAACTCTACGGGTATTATTGTAGCCGACTATTTTTGTGATCGACGCCATGGAAATGTAATTCGAGACAGAGAGGGCGCTCGTAAAAGGGCTTCAACTTACCCAAAAAAAGCCCTAATTCTAATGTGGGCTGCCCTTCTAGCTGATTCTCTTGTATCAGTCACTCGACATTTCCGCCGTTTATATTTTTAAGATCAATTCAATCATTTTTTAAGTTGATGCAACTGATCTTAAAAGTTGACAATGATAAATAATTACGGTTGAAAAAATACGAACGATTTTTAATTGACGTTGATGTAAGGGAATGTGTAATTCCATTGAATGAAAAGAGTGATTTTTAATTTAAATTCAATTACACTTTTTTTTTTACTACAAACATCCAACCATAGATAGATGGTAATACATCTCTTTAAGCTTAAACATAAGTCATGAATTTAAATATATCTCTTGTAATATAACATTGTTAAATTTTATGAGAGAGTTTTACAATTTATTGCGGTTTTATACGGAATGAGTGTTTAATCTCTACAGTTGCGCATGAAATATATCTTATTTATACAACCAAAAAAAATAAATAACGGACTTGCTTTTTTTTTTTATCATCATCGTCATCATAAATTGAAGTAAACTTTTTATTTTTTGAAGAGACCCTCAATTTTAAAGTAAGTAAACTTGTAAAAGTGAAATGGTGTTTTTATGCCAAAATAAAATGTGGAGCGATCCATCGAAATAGTAGATTTTTTATTGAATGTTATTGTAAAAATGATTTACAACGATGATACAAAAATTTTAAATTCAAATATTTTTATTCTAATCCATCATTAATTTGTTTATAAATATAATAGAAAAGTAAGGCCTTTTACTCAACAATTTTCATATTAAGATCTAAAAAATTATTTTATTTTATTTTAATTGGCATGCTATGCGTGTAAATAAATTTCACACTAAAATCAAATGAAAAATCTTCATTTTTTCCACATAACACCATAATTTTAAAATGTATATACTTTCAATAGCGGGATGATGTGGTAAAATAGTGAATTATTATTTGATATCAATATAAAATTGATTTATATTGACAATGCATTTTTTTTTTGAGAGATTATATTGACGATGCATATTCTTTAAATCTTTAAACGAATTTAAAAAGGAAGGTATTCAGCATAAAATAAACACTCTCAATTATTGATTAATATATTAAAGACGAGTTGGCAATTTTTTTTTTTAATACTTTCAAATAAACAATTGTATTTTAAGAAGATAAATACATTAAAGACAGGCTATGGCCCAGCCCTGACAAAGAATGACAAAAAAGGAAACATGAAAATGTGAAGCTTTCTTCGCGCTTTAAGGGAGAAGAGAAAATTTGTGGAACTCATGTTGATTAAGTGCTTCATCGCTTCACACTGGCTTTGGCTTTCGTCTCTATTTTTCATGTTTACCTAACATTTTCTCTCCTAAAACTTTTGTGATGAGTATTATCCACATAATGTTGGCTTGAACCGAATTGAAGACTCAAATTAGGACCTTGAAACTTTTGGTTCAGTTTCAAATTAGTTCAATTAGGTGATCTTTGATAATCATAGGAAAAACCATGCAATTAATTTTAATGATCTTTGAGAAGCATATAAAAAAATTCATCTAAGTTTTGTTCTTCTATAAATGTTAATGTAAATAAAGATCATCTTTCAAAACAAACAAATGTCTTACACGTTTCAAATAAGATCACATCTAATGAATGGAACTGTATGAGTTTTAAGCACGAGGTCGTAGGTTTGAATCATAAAAACCAAAATACTGTTTACTTTATGGAAACATTTTAGTTTTTTAATTTTTTTATAGGGTTAATCAAGGTAATAATCCCTATAATTTTTTAGAATTTCAGTTTTAATCCCTATAAAATAAAATTTTACTTATAAAATTTTGTTAACATTTTTTATCCTTATAAAATTTTCCATCAGCATTACTACTCCAAAAAAATTTGTCAACATTTTTTATCCCTAAAATACTAAAGGAAAATGTCCCGGAAACTAAAAAAATGTGATTTTATTTTGTAGAGACTAAAAACAAAATTTAAAATATTTATAAAAATCATTTACTTAATTAACCCAAATTTACATGTACACTGATAAAAATGGAGGCCAAATAAACAATTGTAATAGAAAAAGATGGAAGATAAAATAAGAATGCATTTTCAGATTTAGTTAAAACAATATTTTGACATTTACAAAATTTCTTTTTTTCCGGTAGTGATTTACAAAATTTCTGAAAAGGCTAGATGTATTTTTAAAATTGAAAAATAATATTGCGCGTTTAATTTTTTTACTATCTTCTAATCTAACAACTTTTTAAATTAGACAATCGTCTGAGAACCTTTTATCATAAGAGTCTTGCTAATGACATTGATTAAAGAATCTATAAAAAATAATGTTCCCTTATCTTTTTTTGTGATACAGTGTTTTTCTTTTGTAATAAGTATACAATTCTTTTTTGTGACAAAGCACACAACTAATTTATACATACTTCCTAGTTACCCAGGTGCTTGACAAAGTACACAACTTATTTAACATACTTACCTAGTTACCCAGGTGCTGGTTATTTACTGAAGTAATGTTACTTAGTACGATCCAATAAGAATAAAGTTAGAATAAACAATCGGCTTAGTCTTTAAATTATCATTCTCTCTAATTTAGTCCCTAAAATATTTTCTAATCTAACTATTTAGTCTCTCACTTTACAAAATTGGTTGTTTTTCATAATAGTTTAGGGACTAGATAGTATGTAAACTGGTTATTTTCGAAAGGGAGAGAGCAATTTTCATGTTGAATTGTATCCTAGTTTTCAACAAAAATCCAACTATTTGTGACAATTTTTTTTTTATTGGTAAAAAACAATAGAGAGAAAAAGAAAAGAAAAAATAAATAAGAATATAACGTGAACATGAAAGAGAGTTATTCAAAAGTGGTCACAAAATCGTTGTACAAATAATAATATTTTCTCATTGTAATACCAAAACTGTTGCACGACATCCTTTGCATGGATGCCTATGACTAGTTTTTCCAAAATCCAAAATCAAAATATTATAAAAGAAAATAGATAAAAACCTCCACGTTTGTGCCAATAGCACAAGTACCACGAAGTGTAAGGAGAAAACCGACAGGAAAGTACTTATTGAACATTATTCAACCACATATGGCAATTTCTATGATATACTAGAGTTTAGAAGTGAAGAACTTCAAAAGATGAGTTTAGAAGTGAAGAATACACGAGCATATTTTTACCATAGATTTTTGTGTGTACACATGGACAGTAATCAATTTATAAAATTAAAATTATTTAATATTTTAATCCTTGTTTTCTTTCATTACTATCCACGTATACATACATAATTCAAAGGTAAGGATACTGTGTATTAATGCACTATAATTTGACGGTGTATTGCGGAATCGGCCAGAAGATATGCAAAGTTGTGACAGGAGTATAAGACAAAAAAAAAAAAAAACGACTAGACTGAAATTACACAAAACATGCCATGGTTGAGTCAGATGTGTTGGAGAGCAACTACCATATACAGAACTAAGTTTATATGCTGTTTTCACCCAACCTTTGATGTTCGATTACTCATGAATTATGCATCTTCAATAATGTTTGGAACATCATGTCAATGAATTTATCATCCTGGCACAAGAAAATATCGTTATTAGGGAAACATTTAAACCAGAACAAAAATTTGTAAGCATTCCACATAAATGGTAAAACAAAAGTATATACGTTCATCATTTCACCACCCTATACTGACTCTATTTTGTAACAAGATGGCACAGAAAACACACGAAGCAATCGATTATGAAAAACTAGAAAACTGCATACCACAAATTTAATTTCACACTTGTAATAAAAATGGAGTGTTCAACCATCAAATTCATAAAATCTTTCTTTTATGGTCTTGCCATCTTATTTCCCAATCGCAGATCTCTCTTAATTTTGTTGGCTATCTTACATGAAAAAAAACTTAGTATCAATAGTTTGGATAATTACTATGAAGTGTACTTTCTGTCTTGGAGTAAAAATAGAGTACTATTTTTAATGTATTTGGAAAAGCTTCGTTGGGACTGATACTACCTCCCCCGCCCCTCAAAAAAGTAACTGAATAACAGTTACCCCCTCCGACCCAATATAAATGAACTGGTTTGACTATGTCCACAATTCACATAACACACTTTGACCATATTTTTCTACCAGTATATAATAGATGTCGATGAATATTTTCAAAATGTCACCTTTTTATAATTTTTGCTGATAGATAAGTAAATATATTAAAGGTCAAAACTGTGCATTGACATATGTAAAACAGTCAACTAGGTCACTCATTTTGGGACGGAGCGAGTAACAACCTAAAATTACAATAACATTAATATATTTTATCAATGCTCAAGCAACAAAGGGAACAGCACTAAGATAGTAAAACCATGAAGTACCTGAACCAGTGATACAAGTGCATCGCGGACTTTATCCCTGCTGATAACCGGTCTATTTGGCATGGAGCTGGAAATGGGGGTAAGAGAAGAAGGGGGATTAGGTGGTGGGAAGGGTTGAAGCAGCGGAGTGCCGTATTGGCGTGGCAGATTCTGGGTATGATGAACAGCTGCACTAGGTGGCATGGTTGAAGAAATAGGTGGTATTAATGGTAATAAGGAGTTGGATGCAAGAAAAGTAGAAGGCTTAACAAGATTAGTGACCTGAGTGCCACTGTTGATTGTTTCAAGAGAGGTAGGAGGTATTTGAATAGAAGGTACAGGAGACAAAAAACCACCAGGAACAGTAGAAGTGACGCTTGCAGAATGGTAGGGCTGGTGAAAACTTTCTACATTTGAAGCATAAGGTCCAGAAATCTTACATGTCTGCAACAATTAATGAGAAGTTTCTAAATCCAGAGACATCATATAATCATAAAATGAAAAACCAAACTTAAAATTGACATTGCACAAGTATTCGGCAAAAAGGCAGGAAAATCGGTATACAACTAGAAAACATACGTTGAAGAAATTTGTGAATACAGAATCTTCAACAGCATCAGTTACAGCAACAGCAGCAGAAGACGACTCGATAGCGCTTTCATTTATGGTTGACACTTGGTCAAGTTCCTCAAACTCACTACAGAGGATAAAAACATCAGGCATAACATGCAATAGTAAATGACTTATAAAGCAACTTGGAGGGATAATTAAGTGGGAGTATCAAATCGATAAATAGTGAGTTTTGAAGTTTGAACAAGCAAATCAATAGACATGAAAAGTTGTTCTTTTCGATGAATATTTTTATCAAAAAGTTATTTCTCGGTTTGATATCACAAACAGAAGAACAAAAATAATTTACTTTGGAATCATAAGCATATAGGCAAACTGGCAGCACATTCAGATGAAAAGTAACCTTTAAATAAATTGATTATGTAAAATTGATTTTGGCTAAAAGTGTGTTGGAGGTAAAGTGATTTATGTTTGGATACATACATTGAAAAGTGAATTGAACAATAAATTTGAGTCTAAAAATCAATCCTAGAATAAAAAATTCCAGATTCTAGCTTCATGTTAGAATCAATTCAAGAAGAAAAATCAATTCTACTTGAGAGCAACCAAATATTTCAAAATAGAATCAATTTTACCCCCTCTAAAAGTGGAACCAAACATACACTTACGGTTTTATAACTTTCTAAGAACCCTCACCTTTTGCTTGAAGGCATTGTTGTATTTGGAAGTGCCTTTGGGTATGCATTAAGAATCCTGCAAATTTGATTTGGCAAAATACATATATTAGTAGCAAATAGGTGTCCTGCATTTTGATTACAATCCATGTGTTGTCAATTACGAATAGCGGAAAATAGAGGATTTTTCAAATTATGTACATAATAGTGTTATAGTGCCACTGTAATCTCTACCTGACAACATTTTATACTACTTAACGGCGTATCACAGAACGATAGCAGTATGTTCAAATTCCGCTACGCTATAGCAGTATAGCGCCTTTATAGCGGCTATTTAACAACACACCACAGCATAAACAAACATGGAAAAACACTGCACAAATAGCTTGACTAGGGAAAACTAACATACCTATTAAAGAGATTTGCAACTTCTTCACATTCTTCTGGATTGTAAAACCATATACCGTTAACTTCTTGCGACGCATTCCGATATAACAAGTATGGCTTTTTCAGTTCATACTCAAAATCCAAAAGATTCTCCACCAGATTATCTGTCATAATAAACATCACATAGAAAGTAATCAAGTAGGGAATAGATGGCACAGATTCATACATACACCAGTGTTGTAAATTTCAGATCACCGAAAATAGAGGTTTGTTCTAATTCCGCAAGGCTGCGGTGCTTTCGCGCCACTACAGCTGTATTAAATAACAATTCGCGCCAGATAGTGCATTGCGGAACAATACACCAAATTGCGGAATAGATGGCACAGATTCAGACATACACCAATGTTGTCAATTGCGGATCGCAGAAAATAGAGGTTTGTTGTAATTCCGCAAGCTACAGTGCTTTCGCGCCACTATAGCTGCTATTAAACAACACTTCGCGCCAAATAGTGCATCACAGAACAAAAGAAATTTTAAATTCTGCTACACTATAGCCGCTATTTGACAACACTGCTCCACACGGAAAAAAATATTTCATTGTAACAACAATTAATTTAGAATAAATCTACATCTGCAGATAATAACATCACACACAACACAAATTGTTTGCTCGATATATATATATTTTTTTAAATAATAATAAATAACTCGATCCACTTTCATTCAATTATCTATCATAGAATGATTAGTAATTAGCATTCAGAAATTAATTCAACAATTAAATAGCATTCAGTAATTAACAATAACACGTTATTTAATTTCAGTTCAATGCAATCAGAATTCAGAAACGCATGATCTAATACAACTATAAACGATCCTTATAACAAATCTGAAAAACACTATAATTTCAACAACGGAATTAACAAACACAAATCTGAACCTGTATTTCGCCGATTCATCACAATAAACTGAAACCGCGGTTGAGCATTCCTGAACAAAAATCACAACAATCAAAACAAGATCCAATTATATAGAAATCGAAGTAACATAGATAATAAAGTAATCAATTACCTCTTAACAACAAACAGAGATCCTTCAACATCTTTGCGACTCCACTGATTAGTTTCGATGTTGAAATCATAGAAGGAAACATGTGCGGCGGTGAAGAGAATCTCATCGATGAATGGATCCATGCGTTGGAGCACAGTGAGATTGAGCATCTTCGTGCTGTGTTGATCCAGATTCGGCGTTAATTTCTTAGTCTGAGACATTGGTTTTGAGTTCAAAACCTTTCTTTACTCGGAGAAGAAACTTGACTCGAGAGAAGAAGAAGAAAAGAATTTTGACTTGAGTAGTCTCACTCACTCTAAACAAAAAACCTAACTCGATTCATTTGGTGAATGAATGAAATGAAAATGAAAGTTGAATATGCTTCGACCGAAAATGCTTCCACCATTGACACACTTATATATTTTAATATTTTTATTTTTATTTATTTTCTATTGCAATTAATTGAATAAAAAAAGGCTTTTCAAAAGAAATTTTGTTGTTCAAACTTGAAAGTAACGACCTTATTTTGTTTCATCAAGGATAATGTTGGAACAACAAGGTTTGTTTGTCTATAAAAAAACTTATCTTAAAATATCGATAATATCACGTTAGTGTCTGGTGATGTGATCTACTGTTTTGCAATTCAGTTTGATGGTAACTCGTCAAAAACCTTATTCTTGTAACCAAATTATGGTGTTTGCGAAACTCGTTGATTCTGCTTCTTTTGGAGATAGACATTATTGTTTATGCAATGTCTTTGCTCGGATAGATTCTTCTCTTTCGATATGGATACACATTCCTGTGTCAAAATTGTTATGTTGATGGACAAAAGTTGCATCAATATTGCACTTCAAAGTTTTATTTTCCGGTTTTTCCATTCTTGATCAACTACTCCTCTGTCAGTAGTTTGCATAGTAGAAAACCATCTAACTCGAGTCCATTTTGCAACAATTCTCATAAAATATATACATACCGACAATAGTACAGATATTTCCACATTGTCCCATACCTTCTCGTTTTGCTGCTTCCCGATTGTCAACAGCTGCACCACATATTAAGAAAGACGATGATTACGCAAAATTAACAATAAATTAAACTAACCTTCTTAAGGCTCCATTCAATCCGAATTGCGTTCTCATTCTTCGTCCACAAACCCTCTTCCTTCCATATTATCTGCGCTTTTATGCATGTTTGAAACAAGTGCTGCTCATCTTCAAACATATCGCAGGAAAGGCAAGTATTTGGACATATCGCAAAAAGATTAATTTATTTATGGTTGCATTCGTAATCGTTGTTTTTGAATTAAATTGTATTTAGTTCATTTATTTCATCTTTGTATGATAAAATTAATTTCAATATCTTTTTAATTATGATATTAATTTTGCTATTCTTTTTAATAGCGCATTTATGATGTAAAAACGCTTGGAGGTGAATTGTGTGTATATGTTAAGTGAAGAGCAATGCTATTTTGTACGGGGCATTGAACACACGATAGAGAGAAATTGGCTATTACAATTATTTTTAATATAACAAAAAAATATAATTTCAGCCTTTCACGGAAAACAGAGAGTTGCTAGTTAGTTTCTTGCATTTAGTATTCGTAAGAAATAGTATTATCCGTTAAGGGAAAGATAGACAGAATAGATAAAAAAATAGCGAATAATTCTTGACTATTCTTGCTTTTAGATCAACTAAGCTCCACCACCAACACCCTAATAAAAAGAGCTCCATTGTCGCTACATAACACCATTTCACTATGTCGACATTTGATATATGAAAACAAAAACCTAAAAGACTAAATGCATATATGTGTTTTCTATTGGCTAGAATAAATACTTACTTTGTCACATCTAGGTTTACTCTGGTCCATTACAATGGTCATGCTTCACATCAATGGCTGCTTCAAAACTCACCATTGCACCAACTTAACAAATGATATTCATCATGTTCATGGGGAAATGGTAAATCTGTTTGAGCCATGTTTTTAGGGATTCTAATCAGGTAGCAAACTTTTAGCTAAGCTTGGTCTGGAAGTGAAGACACCCGTTAAGAATCTTGATTTGCCACTTTCTTTTATTTCGAATGACTCGTTGGCATATGCTTGTTCTATTTTGTTTTCTAGATATTTTTGTTGTTTTCTGTTGGGGGTTTAACCCCCCCTTTACTCATTAAAAAAAGTTCAACAATATTTCAAATTCGTATAAATGAAAATGCATGGAAATGTTGATAAAAGCAATAAGACTATTAATAAAATATCGAAATCAAAATAATGATTGATGATTTAGCGCGACTCACAAAAGATTATGAAATATGTTTTAAATTTAGTTAATTAGGTCTAACCAAAATATGTCTTAACCTATTGAGTATGTCTTCGACTCTCTATCGTTCATATCTCTTTTTATTACTTTCTATTTTCTCCATCATTAAGTCTTCCCTCTCATTCAACTATTGTTTATCCCCTAAAGACAAATTTGAAAAAAAATACAAAGTACAGAGTTATAGAAAGTCTTCCCTCTTCAAAATAAAAGAAAGTTGTACAAAATAATTATTGTTTTATATAAATAAAAAATAATTAATTAGCTAATTAAGTATATGGTTGTAGAACTTTGGTATGCGTTGGTTCATATTACCAACACTACTCAATTAAGTATTTCAGCTACTAAACAAGGCCTCTGCTCCGGTGCTCAGAATCTTTTAATATCTAATTAGTTAAATTAACTAATAGTGCGAAAAGTAGAAGAATTATATAATAGCCACCTACAACAAACTACTGCACACTTATCAAAACATTTTTTGATATTCACTTTTCTTTAACTTTTTTTATCGTTAAAATTTATCTGCACAACTGAATTGGAGGTTTTCTTCTTTTCTTTTATCTCCTGCTCTACCTCTTCTTATTTTTCATCTTCACCTATTCATCTTGGTTCGTCAGTTCGATGAATCATAGAAAAATTTATACAAACAAATTTGTAAAAGTACCACGAATCGATATGCAATTACCAATTCGCGGTTTGCATAAAATCAAAAGAATTATGTAACTGTAATTGCTCCTTTCAGCTGGCTATCATAGAGAGTAGTTTTGATAGAGTGGCTTTAGAAAGTGATAGTCAATCTACAATCAACCATCATAACTACATCTCTTAATCATGGAAAATCATAAATGAGTCAAATCTTGTGTACCATTACCGGAATACTATTTCAACACATAAAGAAACTTAGTCCTCTTTGCATAAAACACAAAGCTTTCTAGTTGTTTCATATGAACAGTGGCGGAGCCAAAAAAATTATAGAGCCTGGGCAAAATAAAACAATGATAGGTTTTACTTACGGAAAAACCTGTAGGTAAAGGTGGAAAACATGACGTGACAATCATTTGGCAATGACAGTGGATTTAGCTACATAAATTTTTTCTATAGTGACGGATTTTGGCCATCACAAAAAATCAAACTTGTTGTAAAATTCTTGTAGCGATACAAAGAAAGTATGGGCAGTGGCGAATCTTGATTAATGATGTGGAGGGTGCCAAAATTGTATGTGATATATATATAGATAGAACCGTTTCATTATGTAACAAGAACTGGTTAGTAGATGAAGTGGTTAGTTTCTTATGAATTTAGTGTGGTGTGGCCAGTTCAAGTCCCCACAGGGACACTTTTTTGGTCGCCATTCCACTGCAACTAAGGGAAACTTATTGATTATTTATGCCAAATATGATATATATATATATATATATA
>Ga0315914_1007832_pt1 | contig 14588 bp, 12 predicted proteins | sample MpolenodulesMG_FD_203920 | JGI IMG/M metagenome (GOLD analysis project Ga0315914, IMG submission 203920) | Medicago polymorpha root nodule microbial communities from Los Angeles, California, United States - elongated nodules | ecosystem: Host-associated > Plants > Roots > Nodule | place: USA...
TAAGGTTTTCCAACTATTCTCAGCATAAATACAAGAGGTGGTGATCCCTGGTCATTTTCAGAAACCTGCCATTGACTCATATGATGGGACGAGTGACCCACATAGTCACGTCTAAACTTTCCAAACGCAGATGTACATAAGTGGAGCTGATGATGCTTTGAGCTGCAAAATTTTTGTTGGAACCTTAAAGGGTGCAACTCATAAGTGGATTGCGGGGCATTTTGCTAGGTCAGTCACAAGCTTTGAGGACTTGGCGACCAGTAGTGTAATTTTGTTTGACTTTGTCTTTTATTTTCCTTATATTCAAAAAAAAAAAAAACTACAACTATAATGAATCGTGACCCATTTTGGTCCTAAATTAAAACATTCCCTATTGTGAGGAAGAATATCTATGGGCACGTACCTTGTTTACCAAGGCAATATAGGACCAAGCCAACGTGCTTCTTTGTTGACCCCAAACAAGCTTTTTACATAAAAAAAAAAAATAAAACGACGTCGTTTATGTCTAAACCAAACACATCACTTGTTCTTATCTCCTTAATATGCTCTATATCCGACAACTACAAATATCACCATTTTATCGTATCTCGTTTTTGTTATTTTCAGATCTAATATCTCTTTTCACTGATTTTTTCTGTTTCAACAAAACAAAAACAAAAATTATTTATACTTCAGCTTCGACGTAGTTACTATTGTTTCTTCAGTCATAACCTTAATTTCTTCAAAGCATGATTTTTTCAAGAATTGGGCGTTCTCTATCGCGTTCTTCTCGCGTTAAAGTAAGCATTTTTTTCTTCAATTTGATTCGTTAATTCACGAAAGATTATTACTTTATTAATGATTTTTAGTTGGGTCATGTAGAATTTGTTGCACGGTGAAGCAAGATTGGGAACGCTTTATGGAGTTTCGAGAACGAATGTTTTTATCGATGATGTTGAAAAGGGATTAGGGTTTTTAAGGGGTTATGTATCTTCTGCAATAGCTCGTAATAATGGGGTTGCTTCAAATTTGCATGATTTTAGATCAATTGCTGCACACCCTAAGCTTCATCGCATGTTTTCGAGCGAATCCCCGAAGAAAAAGAGTAAGTTAGGGTTTCATTGTTGTTGTTATGTCTTGATTTTGATGAAATTGGGAAAATGGGTTTTTGTTGGTTCAGCTATTAAGCTCATGTTTCTTGTTTTTGGCAGATTATGAAAAGTTTTATCCCAAGGAAAAGAAGGAAGTGCCAAAGGGAGAGGAGAAAAAATCTGAGTCTAAAGGTAATGAAATGAAATGTGTCATTGTATCTTGTGTTATTGTTAGTTGTGGTCATAGCTGATGTGATGAGAAGTGTGTTACTCATGGAAATTTTCTATGATTTTATATGTGAATTACTCTCAATTAGTGCTGGGTTCAAACTTCAATTACAACTTTACTGTAACTAGATGGGTGATTTAGGATTCTGTGGAACATCTTCCAATCCCAACAACATGCTCTCTCTCTCTCAATCATATGATTTTGGTCTGTACTTATTTAATTTTGAGGTATTTATGTGTGTGGGGGAATTAATCATGCATCTGCATTCTAGTTTGTTTTTGGATAAATGGGGTACCAGCAGCAATTTTTAACACTTATGGCTTTGATTTCAGATGAGTCAAAGTCAAACACAGAGGATGGAGGAAGTTTTCACGAAGCTTTTATAAAACAGTTTCAAAACTATCTCACCCCATTGTTGGTGGTGGGACTATTTCTTTCATCCCTTTCTCTTGGTCCTCGCGATCAGCAGCAGGTAACCATAACTTCAAATATATTGCAAGGTCCGGTTGTTATTTTAATTTTCTTATGTGGGAGGAGTACGTTTGAGTTGAGAACATGAGATCTATAAATATCCGCGTTTGATATTGTTTGAGTTAAGAGTCCCACATTGGATTAGATAAGGCCTTAAACATAAGTTTACAAGTCAGGGCAATTGTCACCTCACTAGACAGTTTTGTAAGGTTAAGTTAAGCCCAAATTCTAAGATAGTATCAGAGTCTGTCCAAGATCCGCGGGCACCTGCTCTCAGATCACCATTTTGGACCACTCGGGTCACGCTCCAGACTTTCAGTCTTAGGCGCCGTAAAGGTGTGAGTGCGTGTCAAGGGCCCCACATTGAATGAGATGAAGTTTGAACATAAGTTTATAAGTGAGGGAATTTATCAGCTTACTGACCAGTTTTGTAAGGATGAGTTAAACCCAACCCATATTCTAAGGCTAAATGTTACTGCTTGACTGCAATTTTGCGATTGAAAATTGAATATCGATGAGATGAGCTTTTTGCCTCTGTGACTGGCAGCTTTTATTGAAGATCCATTACACAAGAATACTATTAGAATATATTTGAGATTTTTATTTTCCATGTTTTTGCTTGCTTGGTATTGACATTTCACCTATAAAGCTCGAATATGTAATATGGTCTAGATACAAACAAAATTGTTATTAAAAAAAAATTATTTACATGTAGAAATTAGAATACTATAATGATCAAAATTTACAATAAAAATTGTGATGTTAACAAATAGTGTAGAGTTTTTGTCTAAATCATGATATATTTTAATCCCTATGTTAAGATATCAACAAAAGCATCATTAAAAGAACTCAGAACAAGTTCTGTCTCTGCAATAGCGAGCCAACGGTTCACATCCATTTTGAATAAATTAGCTTATTCATTCAGTCTATTCTCCTCACATTACCATCACCCATAGAAAAACATGATTTTCAAGTCTGGTTCATGAAGAGACAACTATACCAATTCAAGAAGTCCAACACTATCTTGAACTGTTTTATGTACTTCTCCACTGATGTCCTACAACTGTCTCACATTTTTATACCCTTCATCTTTCCTAAGATATGTATCTGCATATTTGGGATTTTTATTTTATTTTTTATAAAAAAATATAACAATTTTGATACGTCTAGGTTACGTATCCACGTGTAACCTCAAAGTATTGGTATCCGATATGTGAGCCTTTGAATTGAACCACACGTCTCTTAGCAATGAGATGACTCTATATCTTTGTCTGGCTTTTTATAGTTTATTTAATTATTATCATATTGCTAATGTGGATCATAATTTGATTCTCTGCAGATTAGTTTCCAGGAGTTTAAAAATAAGCTTTTGGAACCAGGATTAGTAGACCATATTGTTGTCTCCAACAAATCAGTTGCCAAAATATATGTGAGGAACTCTCCCCTTAATCAGGCAGACAGCGAAGTCCAAGGAACCCTTCCTGCAAAGGGATCCGGTGGCCAATATAAATATATAATCAATATTGGAAGTGTCGAGTCTTTTGAGGAGAAGTTAGAGGAAGCGCAAGAAGCACTAGGCGTTGACCCTCACAATTTTGTACCTGTTACATATTCTTCTGAAATGGTTTGGTACCAGGAGTTAATGAGATTTGCGCCAACCCTGTTGCTTTTGGGAACTCTCTGGTTTATGGGAAGGAAAGTGCAAGGTGGATTTGGTGTTGGTGGTGGCTCCAATGGTAAGGGTAGTCGTGGAATATTTAACATTGGAAAAGCACATGTTACTAAAGTAGACAAAAATACCAAAAACAAGGTTTGTGACTTATTCTTCATTAATTGGCTAATATTTTTTTATCAACATTTTCCCTAGTTGATCATTGCCTTTCCCATCCCCGCTTTTTCTTTAGGGAGTGGTGGTGCTGAATAGCTTCAGTGTTAAGTTCGTTCAAGAGTATGTTTCTTATTTGAATTCATTTGTTCAGGTTTATTTTAAAGATGTTGCTGGCTGTGAGGAGGCAAAGCAAGAAATTATGGAGTTTGTGCACTTCCTCAAGAATCCTAAGAAATACGAAGAGCTTGGTGCCAAAATTCCAAAAGGTGCTCTTCTGGTGGGTCCCCCAGGCACAGGAAAAACCCTTTTAGCAAAAGCAACTGCAGGGGAGTCTGGTGTGCCATTTCTTTCCATATCTGGTTCTGATTTCATGGAAATGTTTGTCGGTGTTGGACCATCCAGGGTGAGAAACTTGTTTCAGGAAGCAAGGCAGTGTGCTCCCAGTATAGTATTTATTGATGAGATTGATGCAATTGGTCGGAAAAGGGGTCGTGGAGGTTTCTCTGGTTCAAATGATGAGCGTGAAAGTACTTTAAATCAATTGTTGGTGGAAATGGATGGTTTTGGAACCACTGCTGGAGTTGTTGTGCTAGCAGGTACGAATAGAGCTGATATATTAGACAACGCCTTACTTAGGCCTGGGCGTTTTGACCGCACGATATCAATTGATGTACCCGACATTAAAGGTCGTGACCAGATATTTCAGATTTATTTGAAAAAAATCAAACTTGACCACGAGCCTTCATATTATTCTCAAAGGCTTGCAGCCCTTACTCCAGGATTTGCTGGAGCAGACATTGCTAATGTTTGCAATGAAGCTGCTCTGATTGCTGCAAGGACTGATGAAACACAAGTCACAATGGATCATTTCGAGGCAGCTATCGATAGGATCATTGGTGGTTTGGAGAAGAAGAACAGGGTAGGCCTTTAAAAGCCTGTTTGTTTTTTATATTTAAAATAATACCTTTTTAAAATATAAAATGTTTTCTGGGTTTGGCTTGTTAAGCTGTTTAAAACAGTCGGATATTGAAAAATATAAACAAATTACTTATTCTTTGAGAAGCTATTTTGACTGAAAAATATAGTGATATTATCAACTTTTTAATAAAAAAGTGCTCTTTATATTTGTTATTTAAAGAAATATTGCTTCTTTTTTGAGTAAAATATCCACAGAATTATTTTTTTGTGATTTACACATTCTAATAATCTTTTCAAAATTTTCTGTATCTCAATGCAGAAATAGTTTATCTTATGTTTTTTGTAATTTAAGACTTCATGATGATGAAAATTATATGCTACAATTATCTGAAGATTATTTGGATTGGTCACATTCCTTTTTTCAACTACTGATAATAGTCTCTAAAAATACTCATGTTTCTTGTCTAGGTAATAAGTAAGCTGGAAAGGCGCACTGTTGCTTACCATGAAGCAGGCCATGCTGTTGCAGGTTGGTTCTTGGAACATTGTGAGCCATTGTTGAAAGTAACTATTGTTCCTCGCGGCACAGCAGCTCTTGGGTTTGCCCAATATGTTCCAAGTGAGAACCTTCTCAGGACAAAGGAGCAGCTTTTGGATATGACTTGTATGACCCTTGGTGGTCGGGCTGCCGAGCAGGTTGTTTCATCATTTCCAATTTTGTTTACTCACCTCCTTTCTTTTATTCGTTGCTTTATACAATCTTTCTATTGAAATAATTCATTATATCTTGGTCCATTACTTATTTTGTTTCTCATTTGCAAATCTCATTATTGCATAGTGTTAAATCTTTGATATAAAGTTCCACAAAAAAAAACACTGATATACACTCATACCTGCTCCTTGATGCTTCTCAATATTGCAAGTCATGAGATGAGAATGATGGTTTCTGTCCCTTTTTACGGCAGGTTCTCATTGGAGCAATCTCCACTGGAGCACAAAATGACTTGGAGAAAGTGACCAAGATGACATATGCCCAAGTAGCCATCTATGGTTTCAGTGAAAAAGTGGGCCTCCTCTCTTTCCCTCAAAATGACGACGCGTTTGGGACCAAACCATACAGCCAAGATACTGGTAACATCATTGATAAGGAAGTGCGAGATTGGGTGAACCATGCATATGAACGTACTGTACAGCTTATAGAAGAACACAAGGAGAAACTAACTCAAATTGCAGAGTTACTTCTCGAAAAAGAAGTACTTCACCAAGAGGACTTGGTTCGAATCTTGGGTGAGCGGCCCTTCAAGAGTGCAGAACCCACAAATTACGATAGATTTAAGCTAGGCTTTCAAGATGAGGAGAAAGCTGCAGAAACCATCGTCGATGAAGTCGAGGAGGGTGGTGGGTCTTCACCTCTAGAACCTGAGGTTGTTCCCACATAGTTTAGTTTATGTTTGTTACTCTTGTACATGAAATTGATAATCTTGTTTAGTCATTTTGCTGATATAGACAACTTGTACGGTTACTGCAAAATAAAAATAATTTGTTTCTGATTTTTCTTTTTTACATGTATTTTATCCAAGCTAATCAAAAGTCTATTTATGTTGCATCACTTGCATGAAAATTTTCATACTGCCAAAGATGATAATTCATGCATGTGTTTGTCAATTCAGTCATCAACTGTTGTCTAAATGGCCTTTCAAGTTTCTCCATTTGAGACCATCAGCTTATATTATTATGGATGACTTGCTCTCGATTGGATTTACAAAGTGCTAACAGAGTCTATGTCAAGAATTTCTCTTATATCCATGTTTTATTTGTACAGCAAGCTTATGATGACTCACTTCCTCAGCAAGTATATTTTTTTAATCTAATGACAGGGTGAAAAGGAATCGCCAACAAAACCATAAATTGTAGTACTAATATAACTTCTGGCTACATGTTAGTAGACTTTTTTAAATGATTTTTTTTAATATCTAAAATTTGGGCAGCATTATTTACTTGTCGAAGCAGTCTTTTTTACTCCCAAAATTTTACTCAACAAAATTTTATAAATAACACAATAATTTTATTTAATATTAATGCAATTATTGTGAACAATAGTGTTCAACACTAAAAGTCCCTTTGAGTGTGTAATTTTATGTGCTTTTTATGTTACTTGAATCTGAACTCTTGACCATTAACTCTCCAACTATCCTTTAGGTCAAATTGGTTGAACTATACAACCCCTTTCCATTTTAGGATGAATAATGTATAATAGATGTCTTGTAATTTTACTTTTACTGTGTAGTTACTAATTATTGTCTGATATGATTCAGTTCTTTTGATTCGTATCAATATTCATGTTCTTTAGATTCTTTCATTTTATACTGTTTGATTCGTATCATGGTTTTTATGATTTGATTCAAGCTCGTTGTTTTGTGGCAATTTCCTGTGAACATCAATATAAATATTTTTTTTTATGTTTTATGTACAAACATCAATATTAATATTATTATAATATATATACTTTTTTTTATACTAAAAACAATATTCATTATTTCAAATTCATAGAAAATACATTGATCGAGAACAATACAATTTTTTTTTGAAAGGTGCAATACAAATCTTAAAATTGTTAAAACTAAAAATGAAATTGTTCATTACAACATCTAGGTTTATAGCAAAAAAACAGCATAATGTCTACAAATGTGACACAATAATGACGTCCAGAATACTCATATGTCTCCGGATCTATATATTGAAGACATCAAAGTCATTACTTAAATTCATAATGGGCATCAGACGAAGAAAATATGTCAATATGAATCGAACGAACCCCACAACAAGATGAACAATTGATTTTGAATGACTTAAAACACAACATCATTGCACAACATGACTTAAAACACAACATCGTTGCACTTAGACGATGAAATTAGAGCCGAAACACAAGATAAATCAAATCTTTGAAAAATTGCTTAATTGAATAAAAGGAGAAGAAAAATTGATTTAGATGGATGATTTGAGATCAAAAAATGATCCTAAATCACCCATCTCTGTAGATAAGAATGAAGGAGAAAATAGACGGCTAGATTTTTTGTTTAGAATAAAAGAAGACATATTTTTATCCCAAACCAAAAATCTAGCGGGCTCTTTTCTTCATTCTTAATAATGATTTAGGGTTTTTTTTTTATCCGAAATCATTCCTTTGAATCAATTTTTTCTCCTTTATGAAAGCAAATGCTGTGCAGTGTGCAAGAGCATGAACTGACAGTTGAATTATTGGAAGACAACTTCATCGTGTTTTTCCTTTAATTATTATTAAATCATAATTCGTATGAGTATTTTATTTTGATTATTATCAAGCATATTTAATAGTTTTTTCAAAAAAAATACTTGTATCTTTCGTGATCACCGTGGTACGTTCATGGGTTGTTTTGCTTGCAATTTGGGAGTGGCATCTGTCTTTGAGGCCGAACTATCATGCTTGCTTTGGAATTTGCTGCAACCAACAAGTGGCGCAACATCTGGGTGGAAAGTGATTCATCTGCGGCTGTTCTTGCTATCAAGGACATGGATCTCATTCCTTTCCGTCTTAGGAACCGTTCACATAATTGTCATATTGGTATGAATGCGGTATGTTTTCATATTTTTCGTGAAGGAAACTGTTGTGCGGACCTCTTGGCTTGTCTCGGGCATGACTTGTCTGACACTGATTGGTTTGACATACTACCTCCTTTGTTGGCTTTCGACTTCTTTAGGGATAGAAATGGCTTGCCTAATTACCGCTTTCCCTAAGTTTTCTGTTTTTATTGTTTCCTTTTTTCTTTATCTTTTGAAGGTAACGACCTAGTCCCCCTTCTTTGTATATATTCTTTTCCTTTCTTTTTAATATATATGGAGTAGTCGGTATAGGATAGGAGTCCCAGCGGGGTGCCAATCTAGTTGGGATGTCTCTGGCTCCTTGATGTCTCACCTACTTCTTGCCTTATCCAAAAAAAAAGAAAAGAGTTTTTTCAAAAAAAGTACCTAACGTGGTGTTGTTGAGGCCATAAGGGTTTACCGAAAGAGGCGCAAACAAAACTCACCCCATGTTACAATAGTTAATAATGTGAATGTATTTTCATTTTCAACTTTCTGTGTGGAAGCGTAGAATGCCAAGAGAAATATTCAAGGATTTAAAAAACGCAAATAACCAACATGATGTGGATGCTTGGTTTCTTAATTATTTGGTTGAGTTTTCAATCTCTGGTAAGTACGTTGGAAAAAATATATATTTGAAAGATGACCACTCTTTAAATAAATCTCATTGATATACCTTAAAAATGATAGTTTTTATATGATGAGCAAATAAGCAAATATGGTAGTTGTACCTAACTGATGTGATCTCATAGATGATAGATCTAATAGTATGTATGATATTCTGGTTACGTGTTTTTATTTTGGTTTGTGAATTATTGGATATGTTAATTTTTAACTCCCACTGAAAACAATATCTTCCACCCAATAAATGTAACAAAAAAAAAATCATACACACTTTTTCATGGTGGTGACTTGTTTTTAGTAAATGGGAAAAAAGTTCTTAAGCATTTTAAAAATATCAAAACACATAGAGAACAATTATAATTTGTAGGTGTTAATGTCATTAAATTTTAGATATATAATGCTATAATTATTGTAGTTGTTAATGTCATTGTTATATGGTACCATTATTATTGAACGGTGTTGATGAACATCTATAAATTTAGGCTTTAATCTTTCCTGTCTGTTTGATTCAAGTTTTTTTGTTGGGAAGGGGAGGGGAGGAAATATTTTTAATTTAACGTATTTGGTTCAATTTTTAGAATGAGAGGGGAGGGGAGTAAAAACCCTGTAAACTCATTTATTGCTTCCCCCAAATTTGAGTTTTTCCGGAGGAGATGGAAGATGTGCAATTAATATCATTATTACATTGACAAAACTATCCTTAAATTAATGTTAAAACTTAAAATAATTCTTACTCAAATTTTAAGAGCAAAAAAGTAAATTAATTTTAAAAATTCTTCCCTCCCCTTATCCCTCCTTTTCCCTCTTTTGAACTAAACATATATTTAATTAAAATATCTCTTTTTTTCTCCCCTCCCTTCCTCTCCTTTCCTCTCTCCTCCATTAAAATCTCTCCCCTTCCTTCCCTTCTCCTCCATCACTCCCCTCCCATATGTTGAATCTACCAGACCCTTAACTCTTTATATTTCCCTTAAGGGAAATGCTAACAAGTGCCCTTGATGCACTTGTTTATAAGTTTAAAATAAAAAATTTATCTTAAAAATTGTACATTGAAGACATAGAAACAACAAAAAGTTATTTTTTCTACAAATTTTTTTATCAATTATTTCGACTTTTGAATCCTTTACAAGTACCCTTAGTACACTTGTTAGTATAACCCTTCACTTAAGTAGGTTCCAATTTAGATTTGTGTTTGAGAAAAGTTATTTTCTTTTAAGAAGGTTCAAAATCCATTTAATTGGTTTACCATATTCATAGTTCTTTAATTGTATTAATCAACTTAACAAATAATCATCAATTTGTTGATCATATCAATCAAATAAACTAATTGAATATTTGTATCCTTCCTTATCTTAATCACCTTGTTTTACAATTTTCTTTAACGGTTAATTTCATATGATACCATGCCACACATAATCTTGCAAAACAATTTTTGAATAACTTGTTTTTACATAACGAAAAATGTGGGGTATCTATTCACACCCCCTCTGGATACAATTCATACCTTCTAAACGATCAAACATAAATTGCTTCCTTATGCCTGAAGATGGTGAGATCGGTAAAGAATGAAAGGTAGTATGAGTTTGGATTATTCAACAAGAGAGCTCTTGGAGGCTAGGATTTGAAAAATCAACTAATTACTGAAAGGGAAAAAACTACATTTCTTTCGATCAATCCAAAAGTACATTACTGCCAATCATGACCTTTTCATGCTCTCTAGGAATTATCGATGAATTCAAAATGAGTTTTTCATGCCCTCTAGAAATTATTGATCGAAATCCAACATATACACAAGTACTTATAGCTCTCATATGGTATAGAGGTCACATGAAATCAAACTATATCATTCCTTTTTTTGTGATTATCCTTTTTCTATCGTGAAGTGTTATAAAATAATAGAAAATTGATAAAATAAGAATGAATTATAATGATTGGTAAGTTTTTTATGTGACCATGTTCTCTTTAATTAATATGAATATATGATAAAGGGAAAAACACAATATTTTGTTTTACTTAAACGACATTTGAGAATGAATTAGACTTTAGGAAGGTTTTTCCCACAACTCCATAATCACTAAAAACTAGTTAAGGTATACAACGAGAGAGTATGAGAGGTATAAATTATTAAGTGATAAAACCATAAAATGTTTCTTAAATGTAAATGGTAGAAAATATGGTAGAAGATGCCAAGTTTGTTTATGTTTTGATTATCTTTGTTGTAATGAGCATTGGCGGTAATCCAATTTTATCCTTTTTCAAATTTCCTTAGTTCCTTACTACATAATATTTTATCCATTTTGGATCATATTTTAATTGTCTTTTTATTTTACATCAATTATTGGTTGTAATCAAGATTCTGATTGTCCACTCGATATGCGTCTGTTTCATCTTAAACCAAAGTGTATTTTTATGAAGGTTAGTTGGACAAAAGTTTTTCCATTTTTGCTGACGGCATATGTGCATGCGATTCAACTATGTGCCCATAAGTTTTTACTAGAAAACTCTACAAGCTGTCATTTTGTTATTCTCTATTTAACTGATAATTATTATTTTTTCTTGTTCTATTTTCACGAGCTTATACTTATGGACTTTGTGCTCTAAGATGATCGTAATGAAATGAAATAAGATAAAAAATAGTACTATATTTGTTAATGTTAAAGTTTCGTTTTAGAATAGTAACACCGAATGAATGAAGCAAATTTTTGAAGTTTTTTTCTTCTATTATATCCTCATTTGAATCCACCAATAAATTCATATATATTTTTTACACAAATTCTCCTTCTAATAAATTTAATGTGTTCCTCTCAAAAAAATAACTTAATGTGCTATATTTCTCGCATAACAAGTAATTGTGTATTTTTTACATAACAAGCAATTGTTCCTCTCACTCTCAGCAACAAATTCCTATTTTTTTTTACATATAAATATTCTTTTATTTATTTTTTCATTAGAATTGTTCTTTTATTTGCACTTAAAATTTGATTGTCATTAGCCACAATTAGATGTGGAAGCAACCGTGACATTATGAAAACTTGATGCGACATGCTAGTCTGTTTAAAAGTCTATTTGATATGATCATCTTTAAATAAGTAATATGGTCTAAATTTAAATAGATTAACAAACTAATAGATCAATGAGATTAAAAACTATTTTGATATTTGACACAGATTTTTAAAAATTTGATTTTATATATATATATATATATATATATATATATATATATATATATATATATAATAGTGGCAAATCACAAAAGTGAATAACTATAAAATCTCAGGTTCAGACCATATCTTACCTATCACAACTAGTTTATTGATTTTTGGACTAGTTTATAAGTTTGTTTTAGTAGAATGAGACGTGTTTCGTAAAAAAAAAAAATCTCGTTAGCTTATAGCGTTTTTTAACTACTATTTCAGGTAGCTTTTAAGCTTATAGCTTATAACTTTTTATATTTTTTTCCAATGATTTAAAGACTTCTATAGCAAAAAGTCTTCATAGACACATTTATCATTTGGGAGATAAATATATTTTGAAATAAATTTAAACATTTAAAAAGAAATACATCAAGTAATAAAGATTGTATAAATGATTTATTAAAAAAAAAAAGCATGCCCTTTTACGTTATTTTATATTTATCAGTCACTTCAATATATAACTAATTTTACTAAACGTTTTTTATGTTAATAAGCTAACTTTTCTGCTATAAGTTATCAGCTAGCCGTCATTAGCTATAAGTTAGTTTTTCAGTTATCAGCTATTAGCTAGCTTATAGCTTATTTTTACCAAACACACCCGATATTTCAGATCATTACCATATATGGTTGAAATGTCTTAAATGAGTTTTTTTTTTCTTGAAATTTTTTTGTATGTTGTCCAAGGACCGATCTAAGAGTCCGAGCATAGCTCTGTATGAACTTAGCCATCAAAATTGGCACCAAGGAGATCGAACGTGAAACATTAAGAGGAGCACACTTCAATACCCCAAGTACTATGCCAACTCAAATGCGTTGGATGATAAAGTTTGTGAAGATAGTGCTCTATTATATTGAATTTGTCAAGTCTTAGATCTTACAAGCATGTCAAATTACAAAATAGCAAAAACTAAAAACCTAATAATTGGATTTAATTCCTTTCATTTAGATTCAAAATCTAGTACAAATGTCAGGAACAACAAGAAGTCTTCCTTAAAAAAGAAGCAAGAAGCCTACGATCATAAGAGGCAGTTTGTTATCCTTAACCTTTGAGACACCCTTGCCTCTTTGCCAATTTCATTCAATTCTATTTCAACTTCCACAATCCTCTGTTTAAGAAATTTTGCTCTCCATACCTCTAATAAACATATACATAAATCTCATGCAAAACAACGTTAAAAAAAATAGTAGTAGGACCACATCCCTTGCTACATCAAATTAGCTGCAAAAAATTCTAGTGACTAAATTTCACCACCAACATAAAACAAGCAAACACCAATGAGAATGGGAAAAACACCAAGAAAATATGCTAAATAGTTCCACACTAGCAGTGCCACACCAGCATCCAGGATCTGGAAAAATAGCAAGACAACTCCAAAGAAAAACCAGTGCACCACTTGAAACAATACAAAACAAAAGTTCAGCAAATATTGAATCACCTTCTGCCAATCAAACATAACAATAAAAAAAAAGGGTTAAATAAGTTTTTCGTCCCTATAATTATAACGAATTTTGATTTTAGTCCCTATAAAATTAAACTGAATGTTTTCATCCTCACAAAAAAATTTATTTTGTTTTTGGTCCTTAATGGATATAACTTTAACGTGTTTTTGACATTTTTTGAACATAATATGAATATATAAATGTTGAATATAATAAACGGACATAACATGGATACAATTTGAACATAAAAGAGTTATAATTTTGCCATTTATATGAACATAAAATGGTCATTAGGGACGAAAAACAAAATAAAAAAATTTGTGAGGATGAAAACATTCAGTTTAATTTTTTAGAGACTAAAATCAAAATTCGTTATATTTATAAGGACGAAAAACTTATTTAACCCATAAAAAAATAGATAACATTCCATCTCTACGGTGTTTTTGTAAAATTTGATTTTTTGCGTACTTGGGTTGATAACAACCAGAATAAGCCTGGCTCTGACATTATTTGTGAAGGAACCGAAGATTTAAGATAATCATGTGACAAAAAATCAAAGAAGAACAAAACTGCAAAACGGTTAAAAATATAGAGAGGAAGAGAGGGGAGGGAGATGTAAAGGATTAGGGTGCGCGTCCCTGCCAATGAGCACCTTAATCCTTATTTGTTCGACGCACATGGGTCTGTTGTCGCAGTACATGCCTTGTTTGTCAACAAATCGTCCCTCCCTCCATTATCCTTCTTCCACTTCCTTCATTAATAATTTAATCTTTTTTATGATTTATGTAGCTACAACCAAAGCTTTGTCCGTACACTACTAGAAACTCTCGATTTTACTGCGGAATTTCCTGCGGATTTTGCCAAGGATTAATTGTTTCCTGAGGATTTTAGGAACCGCAGGAAACTCACCTGCGGAAATTTCTAAGGAAGTTGGACAATAATCCGCAGGAAATATTCGGTCAGTGTTTGAGGAGTTTTCCTTGCCCGAACAGTCGCAGGAATTTCCGCAGGAAACGATGTATAGAGATCAATGTAGCGCAGATAAATCCGCAGGAAATGGTTTGACATAAATAAAAAAAAAATACATTAATGCATTCCAGAACGATATAGATATAAATAATGGAAGATACAATTTTTAAACATTTCAGCAATTTGAACAAAAGAATGTTTAACAATTGCACTTATCAAACAAC
>Ga0315914_1007835_pt1 | contig 14582 bp, 7 predicted proteins | sample MpolenodulesMG_FD_203920 | JGI IMG/M metagenome (GOLD analysis project Ga0315914, IMG submission 203920) | Medicago polymorpha root nodule microbial communities from Los Angeles, California, United States - elongated nodules | ecosystem: Host-associated > Plants > Roots > Nodule | place: USA...
CCCAAAAAAAAAAAACACCCTTTCTTAAAAGATGTTAGAGAGGGAGAAAATGGGTGGGGAGTTTGAAGAGGAGGGATAAATGTGGTTAATACTTGATCGAGGTGGTGTGGTACAATTGAATCAAATGAATAATAAATAAATAAAACAAAACAAAAAACCAATTGAACCAATCACAATCTAGTCCTCGACTCAATCTGATTGAATTAGAATGTTTTATATTTGAGATCAAATAAATTGTTTGGTTCTCAATTCAATTAATTGAACCGATCAACTCAATTCAAACTCTAAACATAAATATTTTGCGTGATAAAAATTAAACAAATAAGACAGGCGTGGGAAGCAAATTTAGCAATGACTAATATCTTAATCATTTGACCCAAAAATCAAGGCCCATTATGATATGCATAAATGTAATTTTTTTTTATATTGTGTTTTTTTTAAGTTAAATTAATGGAAGGGAAAAGTTGCGCACACTTATTTTTTTTGATAAACCAATGAATGATCAAGAGATTTAAGTATCTATCATATGTGTCATATTATGTCTATTGCACAAACCCTTTTCTATTAATAATAATATGTCTCTAGACGAGACATGATTCAAAATCTAAACGGTTGGCTCATCAACTACTTTAATCTCTTATCTCAAATGAATTACTCAACTTAATATCACATTATAACCATTTGACAATTTATTAAATAATTTCAATTAGACTTATATGAAACTTTTTAAAAACATAAATACATATTGACCGTTAGATTACATACAGCTGCAAATTTCATACTGGTATATACCTCATCTTGTGTTGTATGTAAGCAAAAATTAAAAAAAAGACATGCTTTAACAAAGTTAATTAGGTGTATATTTGATATCATGGTGGTATGCCAAAATCAAAGTAACCCATTACGATATAAACTTAAACTAAGTGCATTAATTGATAAGACACAAACATAGAAAAAGTCATGTTCATCTAAAAAAAGAAAAAGAGTCAAGTTCATCCCTTCAAAAAAAAGAAAGAATCAAGTTTATAAATAAAAGAGAAAATTTAGGAATAATATTTTTTTCAAAAGCCTAAAATCTATCTATCTATAGATAATAATAAAGCAAGGTTAGTTTTTGGGCAAGTGTGACATTTGTCATCTCCTAAGAACTTCCTTCCTTAATACTCTTTCTAATTGTTACTTAATAAGGAAACTATTATATTTCTTAATGTATATATTTTTTTTTCAAATAATTTTACTGTAAAACAAGTTTCAATATTTTCAATTTTCAATATTCCAATTCCGTTTCCTATTTACTAGAAGAACAATGCATTGCAGCTGTCCTCTTATTTCTTCACTTTTTTCTTCTCATGTGTTTTTCACTGTGGCTATTCATATTCCTGGAGGAATATGACCCCATTTTTTATGTGCAGATTAAAGAGGAACGGTAGAAGAAAAAAGAGATGGGATGAAGAATCAACCATGGTTGTTGTCACTATACTTCTTTCAATAGTTTAGAGCTGATATATATTATATCTCTTTCTTGAGAACATATGTAGAATTAGTGATGGCATTGGTTAAATGTGCAGAAATGATGTCTTCTGTAATTACTTTCTTTCATGGTAGGCATCTCAGAGAGCTCCGCTTGAAAATATTTTTAGGGGGAAGGCAGGGTTAAATGTGATATAATTTTGTCATCTTAATTCGCTACTATTATTAGTGTCTCTTTTTCGTTAGCCTTATGAAAAATATTATCTCTTTCTTTTGCTGTAATCTTTTCCGTTTTGAAATGTCACATGAGATGAATTTCAAGAGTTTGTATCTATTGCAGGAATAAATGGTCCAAATAATAACGACTGTGGGAACAAATTCTTCAGTTTATACACAGGGTCCTATTTTTAGTTCCTTTAATTTTTACTGTTATCTCCTTTTGCCATTTACCCAAAATCTTATTGATGTCTTGAAAGTATTAAATCTCTGTGAAATGGTTATGTAAATGCAATGAGTAGTGCTAATTAACGAATGGTAAAAGAAAGAGATTTTAATCAAATATTTTTTTTTAAACCGTCTGCATGCTTTGTTACAATAGGTAGCTTGGTCTTCTTGGAGTAATTTTGGATTGAAGGTAGAATGTTTCAATTCAAAACTATTTGCAGCAAGTGGTATGTTTTATTGCAGTAAGGGAGCTGGCAAAGATACTATTTTACTACTTAAAAGGAATTTAGCAAGTTTGGTCCCACTTTTCTCAGATATCAAGTGCAGGTTCAATGCTTTCTTTTCAATTACAGAAATTGTCACATTGTAGGCTTATGATAAGTGATGAGAGGCGTGTTTTAGGAGTTGTGTAGGTTTGCACAAATATCACTGATGGATGGAAATGGTTGTTAAGGCTATGTTGCAGTAGATGGTGAATAACACTTGATTATAAAATGATGGCTCTCTTTGTGAGACATTGAAGATCATGTTGCAGAAGCTTGCTCCAGTTTTGTAGATTTATAACTTGAAATTTTAACGAAATGGATGTTTATCTTGGTACTGGTTGTGTGAAAAATGGATGTAACCCATCTTTTATGTATGGTTGTATTGATGCTTCTCTGTACTTTGCAAATGTTGTATTGAGGTTTTTCTCCTTTTTTGCCTTTTTGATAAATTATATTGCTTATAACTAGAATGTGAACAAAGTTGAACTTGTCCCTTTCACTATTAAAAAAAAATGTTGAAGTTATCACTTCCTTATTTTTTGGTAGTGAGTTATCACTTCCTTATATTATTGATGAAACAAAGCTTAGTTATTGATGATAATACCGAACAATTGTATACAAATAACATTCAATAGAAACAAAGTTTAATTGTTGATGATAATTTTGATTCTATAGTATTTAAATCTCAAAAGTATAATTCAATAAAGAGTGTAAGACTTCAAATCTAAATTTAACTTAATGGTTCTTCTTTTTTGTAAAATTATTTTTATATTTTTGGGTGAGTTTGGTTTAAGAAAGATTAGGAAATTGAGGCATATTAATATCTAAATAAAAAAAATATTATATTTGATGAGGTTATTAATATGAAAATCATTTTAGATATAACATGGAGCTTTCCGCGTGAGCTTGACTCAGTTGTTAAAGACAATGCATAATACATGTAAGATCTAAGATTCGAACCCTGTATACCACCAAAAAAGAAGATATAACATGCTTAAAAATGCTCTCATGTTTTGTTGTTCTTTTTATTTCGTTTGTATCATACTTTTAGAACTTTTCGTCAAATTTAAAATAATTTGTTTTAATTAATTCAAATAAAATTTTTCCCGTGCACCGGGCACCACACACTAGTAAATTTAAAGTTTGAAACTACAAAGTTGACTAGTTTTAGATTAGAAAATCTGCTAACCAAATGTGTCCAATTTGTTGAAAAAATCAAATGTGTCCAAGGAGCTAGATATTAAGGATCAAGTGTCATCTTAGTCCATATCCATACCCTAATCAATTGAAGAGGCTACTAAATACTAATCAAACTTTCCTTTTCGTACGCTGGTACTGGTCTTTGGTCACTGGTTCCTTGCTGTATACCACTATACCTAATAATTTTCTCAGTCTCTGCAAAGGTGTCACTACATTTCACAAGTTACGGATAATGAAATTTCTTCCACAAGAAAAAACTTCAATACAAATATTTTTTTCTCTGCAATTAGTCCGTAAATGTTCATAGAAAAGGATACCAAAATGAGATACAGCTAGCTACCCACCTAACAGGAAAGAACGGATGTATTGAAAACAAAGTTGTACTATATATTTTGCTATTTACACCCCCTTGGTGTGAATATGAGTACTCTATTAATCAAAGCATATCCATGTCGTTGTGATTTTAGAAATCTTTCTTGCTATGCTTCACTGTCTTTAACACATTCATGTGTCATCAAGGGCCCCTCCTTTTTTTTACTCGGATTCTCAACTGCATACTTCATGCTTTGTAATAAGTGATTTTCTTTTTGAATTTGTCGATCAATAATTAAAGTTGTTATTTGGACAAAAAATTAGACATCCTATGTCAAACACCGTATAAAATACACTCAGAGCAAGTGCCTTTTTCTCATAGCATCATCTGAGGCGAGATAAAATATTAATAAAAAATTGAAACCTTATATTTATACAATGTCTTGATGTCAAAACTTGTGTCCAAAAATAATTTGTTGATCAATAATAGTGTATGATCTTTACTACCATGCTGCATTATTAAACCTTAGATATGGCCCCAATACCATGTGAAGTCTTTCTTTACATTGCATGGTAGTGTGGCACTGTCTATATTTGGAGCATTTGACCCACCAAAAAAGGCACCAAAATATGTGTTACGGATGGACCAGAAAATGCCATAAATGCCATCCTGGTATTCAAGATTGTGTGTCCTTTATTAGCCTATCAGCTTAACTACCGTCTGAAATAAGGGCGCAATCACATTCTGACCCTCATATTTGACTTGCATGATTTTGAATGCTTAATGTTATAAGTTTTTCTTAGGAATCACAAACACCACCTACCCAACGCTTCTGGAGGCTGAAATTCAACTCCAAATTGATAAAATGGATTAAAATTTAAATTATTTTTTATCTCTTAATTTAATTGCTCTGAACTGGCTGTATTTTACTTCCCTTGCAGAATGTACATCCTAAAGAAAATACTTAAGTGGTCTAACCCTTTCGCATAGCCTAATTGTCAATAGTCCAAAGTGGATGAGATATTGAGATAAGGCATGCAAATATGTTTGAATTCTACTCTTCCCCCTGCATTTTTTGCTCGCGCCCAGCTGATTGGACAATTATACCCCTGCATGAGTTAAGTCATGTTGTGTAACTTAACTCACGCACCTTATATTCCTGCGTGACTTAAGTCATGCTCAAAAAAACAGTAACCTGAGAAACCATGGATGACTTAACGTGATGCTCAAAAGACCTTTTATACTACCATTTTCCTTGTCTTCTTCTTCTTCAATATGTGCTTAATAATCCCAATTCTCCAAATATCAATTACCTATATTTGGCTGATTTAAATTTGTGATGATTGTACATCGATGGTTTGATTTAATTGTTCATCGATGCCGCCTCTTTTGCACGAACCTTATCATGAATTTGGGGCTTCTTCTTCTTCTTCTTCTTCTTCTTCTTCTTCTTCTTTTTTCTTTCGGTCTTCTTCTTCTACAATATGTGCTTAATAATCCCAATTCTCCAAATATCAATTACCTATATTTGGCTGATTTAAATTTGTGATGATTGTACATCGATGGTTTGATTTAATTGTTCATCGATGCCGCCTCTTTTGCACGAACCTTATCATGAATTTGGGGCTTTATATCTGTGTTTATTTTGGTTATTGTTATTGATATAAACTGTTTACGATTGATAATTTTGTAATTGTTATGATGTTATATATGCGGTTGGAAATTGTTTGCATCACGGTTGGAAATTGTTTGCATCATGATGTTATTTATGTTTATTTATATTATAGATTCAACCCAAAGAAAGAAGAAGACGTAAAAAAAAGAGAAAAAGAAGAAGAAACCAATATGTGTGAAAAACCATTCTTTTTGAGCGTGAGTTAAGTCACGCAGCGTTAGTTAACTAACACATAAATTTACACTTGCGTTAATTAACTAACGCAGGGGCATTTTCGACAAAGCTGCAGGGTGGGAGCGAAATGTGCAGAGGGAAGAGCAGAAATCAATATGTTTATAAGGAATGGACAATCATCACATTAAGAGCAAATTTTATAAATATTGAATTAGATCCAACCTAAATTCTAAGATGTTATTAGTAGGCCGTCCCAATTAAATTAAAGATCTATTCAAATATTAAAAATAGACCCCTTAATAAAAAAAAATAATTAAAAGAAGGCATCCTCTATTACAAGAGTTGGTTAGCCGTCTTTTACGAAATATAACTAATAAGTTTGGGTCTTCTAGTAAAAAAAATGTATTTCAAGCCCCCCAAAATTGTGATGTCCAACGCCGTAGCGCACCCTGCACCTGCTATGGTCCGACCATGATTATTAGTGTATTTGTTGGCCACCTGTTATCAGACCACTCAAATCATGCTAACATTGAATTGAATGAGATGACCGGTTGATTTAGACATCAACCGAATTCTAACACTAACAAAGCAAGAAAACCATACATAACATATTAGCAATTGCAACATTATCATACTGGTTGAGAGAAAGAACATTAATTAATGAATCATAACAAGAATGTGACTTCTGTCTGTATGGTCTGATTTAAATTTATTAGCGGAGTATGTTGATCCACCCTCAAATCTACGTATGTGTATGCAATAATTGTTAATTGACTTTTAATTTACTGCATCTCAAATAATGTTACTAGTTTTCTTGGGTGAAGGGTCTGGTGGTGGTTGCTGGTGTGAAGTTTCTGTCAATTTAAATTTTGCATTTGTCAACATTTGATATTTCTCACCTTAATTCTTCCCTTGCACAGGTCTGCGGTGACTAATAATAGTAAGACTTGTGTTCTTTACTAGTTAGGTTCACACGTCACATAGTAGTAACCATTTCAATACGGCCATAGGGGACCAAGGAAGAGTAGACAAAAGATGAAGTTAGCCTTAATAACTAGTCGGTGTAAAACCAAAAAATACGTTGCAAAGCTGTCAACGGTTCAATTCTTCAGCCAGTTGAGTGAATTGATGGAAATTGAAAGAACTGAAGTGATGCAACACTGCTTTTCAAGAAATTTCTAGGTCTCGGTTACATTACTTGAACACTAAAGCAAGTTTTCCAACTTAGCTACCCCCTCTATCAATTGTGACCCCTCTATCAATTGTGACATTTGTAAAAAGAATTCTAATAAAGTGTCACTTCCAATTTTTTTTTAAATACAACTTTAATCAATTTTTTTCTCCAATTGTATGTCTAACTTATATGTAAGAAAAACTTGATGGTTAATGAGAAAGACTTGATTAGTGAGACCTTAAATATCGATCTATCATCATAGAATCTGACTTTCGGACAACTTTAGATCTTATTGCGGATATTAATCATAATGACTTTCATTCTCATGCAAACTTGTTTTCTCTCATTAGGAAGCTCTCTTCTCTTCCTTGGGTGGTCTCCTTTAATCATACTTTGAGAGAAGGCAATGAATGTGCTGACTGGTTGACCAAGTTTGATGCTAAAAATGTTGATTCCTTGAAGATATGGATGTCTCCTCCTCGGCTAAATATCTCTCTGCTTGCGGGTGCCTCTAGGATATTTAGATAGCGAAATGCTTTTTTTTTATTATTTTTTTTTATTGTTTTTCCCTTGATAAAAAAAGAAGTAGTTATCATTAGGGTTGTTCAAAATCGAATCAATCCAATAGAAAAAACGCAAGCCGAACCAACCCAATCCAAAACTGCAAAAAACTGCATTTGGTTCGGATGTATTCAGATATTTTTTTACTCAACCGCATGGTTTGGTTTGCGGTTTTTATTTTACCAACCGAACAAACCAAACCAAATTGCAAAATCTTAGTCATCTGTATTTTTTACAAAATATGATTACCTTTGTTCACATTTTAAATTTGCCCTATATAGTTGGGAATTTTTTTAATTGAAAATGAAATTGTAATGTTGGATGAAATCTAAAACATTGTTGAAAATATGTTTTTAACTTGACTTTAATGTTAAAAAGAAATTGTATTGTCTCGTAAAAATCGCATCAAACTGATCAAAACCAAACCACATTAGTTTGGTTTGGTTCAGATTTTATTTTAAAAGTAAATCGAACCAAACCAAACTATCTTGTAGTTCGAATAACTTTTAGACCTAGAACAAACTAAACCGCACCGCGATCACCTCTAATTATGATTGAAGTCAAATGTTTTTAATCGTAATTGATTGATCTTGTATTTTTTTTTGCATAATCTGCGTATATGAATTAAATTCAATATATTATATATACAAATTTCACAAAATACTTTCCCAACCAACAAACACAGGCCATAATGAAAGTGTCTATGGTGGTGCATCGCATAGGTTGTTATTGAGAAATATGAGATCTTGCATGTGATAATGGTTTATTTCCTTATACTCTAATGGACCCCCTCCCCCTTGAAAGCTTTGGTCTTATTACTAATTAATTATAATTTTCTATTAATATATTTCTTCTCAGCTTCCAATACCACCTTCTCGATAATGTGTGATTTAGTCACATTCATCAACTCAGATGAAGAATCTTGAAGACTTAGCTAGCTAGTCAAATAAAGAAACTTTCTTAACAATGCTTTTAATATAAGGTTTGGTCTTTAAAAGAGCATTTCGTCATTAATATTGATTAGGAATAAACTTTAAAAAAGTAAATCACGATCTTCTCATTACAGGGCAAAGTACTTTGTTTGATCCATTAACCATTTACTCACAAACAAACAAACCATTTGGCCTTTATTTTTATGTTACTCTCAGCAAAATAATTACAAGATTATGATGTCTTTTTCCCATCTTCCGTGATTTCATTTTCCTGATACGAAATAAATAGGTTTTGTTTCTTTTCGTAAAATTGAAAAGGAACAACGCATACATTGATATGTACATAAACAGTACTATAGTATTAATATTTTTGTTGTTGTTGATGAAGACTATTGTATAGTAATATTTAATCCACAAGAAGCAGCGTGGACGATATTGAGCACGGTCACGTGGTGACAAACTAACAATCTAATAATAGTTGCATGTGTACTACATGATACCTAAACAAGCATAACTACTCCAGTTAGAGACTTCTAATAATAGAATCCCTTGTGTTTTGTTATCGATATACTCCATCCGGTCTCAAATATAAGAAAAGATTCATTTTTTTAGGTTCATTGAATAATTAATGTATTTGCTTTACAATGTAGATCAGATACATTAACTACTCAATGAACCTAAAAAAGGAATATTTTCTTATATTTGAGACCGGAGGGAGTATATTATTAATTTAGTATGAGTTGTCGTTAGACACAAGAAAGTCTCGTACTCCTTAAAAATAAGGGTGATTATGGTTCGGTTCAGAATGAAACACTACTAAAAAAATAAAAATTAGTGAGGGTTATTTAGTGAGGGAAAACGTGAAATCCCTCTCTAATTCCGTCACTAAATTTTGTGACCAAGGAATTTGTGAAGAATTTTATTTTTTCCGTCACTAATTTCCCTCGCTAATTATGCTTTTTCTAGTAGTGAAAATTGAACCTTTTATTAAACTTAAAATAATTGAACAAAACTGTTTGTATTTTGAATTGAACCGAACTTTTATAATAGTTTTGTTCTATGGTTCAAAACCGAAACATAAATAATTATAAAACAATCAAAATTTATTATTTCGAATCAAATAATTTATTGAGATTTATTTTTCCCACCGTATACCTTTTCTCGTCCGCCCTATTTTTTTTCCAAAAATGCCCTTTGTCTAATCCGAACTACTTCCGGAATAATAATTCCGGATTTATTCATGGTTTTTGGCACTTCATCCACCCTGATGGATGATGATGCCAGTTATGAATAGATGGATTCAGCTTATATAATCCGAAAAGTGTAGAAAACTTCCGGATTATATAATCCGAAACGTGTAAATCACCCCATTGAAAGTCAACAAATGGGGTGGGAAATGATGTTTCCAGATTACATAATCCGGAAAGTGTTAAAACTGTCCGAATTATATAATCCGAACTGCATCAGCACAGAGGCAGAAGCCATCTGTTTTGGCTGAACCTCTGTTTTAGCGCATTTATCTTGCTTCTAAACAGACATACTATGTCGGTGACCATATGTTCTAACAGTAAATTTAACTTATAACATAACAATTATCAACACAACATAATTTTCAAACATAACATTAATCAAATATAATTAAAAATTATCCAAGATTAACATTAAAAGTTATCCAAATGTTACATCACTAAAATTTATCCAAGATGTTCAAACATAACATAACACAATCAACTCCTAATAACTACACCGTACCACTGCCACCACCTCTGGTACCCCTGCCACACTCAGTAGCTCCCCGACAACGGTAAACTTTCCCATCATGCACCTCTTTCAACGCATCCTCCAAATGTTGCCATTCCTCAGTCCCTTTCGGCACCAGACCACTTCTCATCATAACATAGATGTGGTCTCTGATGCGGCTCATCCTTCCGCTAAGCTGTAAGTACCCAAGGTCTCCATCCTCATGAGCAGCTCGCGCATCAAGGACCTCACTCTCCGGTGGCCTCGACATCGGTACCAGCATGTCAAGAAGAACCGTGCGTGGATGGGAATGGCGATAAAACCAATCGACGTATCCATCTACTGCCTCCACATCATGAACTGCACGCTCTCCCAACTGTTGAGGTGTCAGCGAATAATCAAGTGCACGCCGAAAGCGGTTTGTGATCTCCGCCAAATTAACATCGTGAGGTGCCCTCTCAACGGGATGTCTCGGTATGGTCTGAACCCTCCCAAACTAATGATGAACCCTCCCAAACTAATGAAGAACCCTCCCCAGCAGATATCTCACCATGCGGTCTCCGTATCTCAGCCATCCAGAGTAAAGGTTGACCTCCTCAAACAGACGTGTCACACGGTGGTCTCCATATGGGGCCATGACAACCCTCGTCAAATCCAGCGCATCGAGATGGTTTCTGTAGTTGTCCACTATGCCTAAACCAGACAATGGTAAAAAAAGTATCGCGCGTGGATCTCGATTCTCTATATATCCTGCCCATACATCCTTGCTTCCCATGCCTTGGAAGTGGTGAAACACCCAAGCTTGCACCAAAGACAACCACATGTAAATATACAATCCATAAACACTTACATTTAAAAACATAAAACATGATTTTTATTTTATACCTGCAACAAAGTCAGGTATCCTGCCACCTGACTGCAGTTCCAACGTGCAGCATTGTTGCGCTCCTTATACAAGTGAGCTAGTGCCGCAACTCCCCATGAATAACCAGCAACAAAATCAAGGTCTCTAAAGTACCTCAGGTACACAACATCCACAGCCCACTAGCTCTTATCAGTGAAGATCGTGATCCCCACCAAGTATAGCAAATATATGCGGACAGCCTGGTCCCTCAACCTCTGCACCTCCTGAGTCACACCATACTCAGTTTCCAAATCCCTCTGCTCCTTCAAACGCTCCTTGAAAATCCTCTCCAAGTAGCTAAATAGGCAATGTGCACCTTTGGTCTTTTCGACCTCTTTAAGAGCATCACCCGTATTAGACCCTAAGTACGTCTCCATCAATTCCGCCGCCTCGTCCCGTGATATGGACCCGTGGGGCAGTAGCATGCCGTCAATGGGGAGATGCAGCAAACATGCCACATCACCAAGTGTGACTGTCATCTCCTCAAACGGAAGGTGGAAGCTAGAAGTCTCCTCGTGCCACCTCTCCACAAAGGCACAAATCAGACCATCGTCAATCAGGCTAGGGTTGGACATCGGTCGGTTTCAGTCGGAAATCGGTCCCAAAACCTCAACCCAATCTAAATCACGGTTTCAACTCCTAGGCCTACTTCTGACTGTTTAAAGACTCAGTTTAGTCGGTTAACCCCTATTGGGCCAATTTGAATTTGGGAAATCATTTTTTTAGAAAAATACTTTTTAATAGAAAAAAATTCTGGTTTTTTTTCTTAGTTATTCTAAAGTTGGGCATGTTTTGAGATTAAATATATATAGTTTTTCAAATTGGAGAATTCAACATATTTTTAAGCTCATTCATACTTATCTCAAGGTTAATCAATTGGCACAACATGGTAAATAAATTACAATTTTAAACCACTTCAAAGAACCATAACAAGACATTAATTAGAGTCATCCAATATAAAAACTAAACATAAGCTTTTTCACTATCATTATAAATCAATAGAGCAAGCTTCTTGCTGATTTTTCAACATAAAGAAACTTGAACCCTGCTGCAGAAAACAATGAAAACTCATCAGCAATGATACAATAAAAAGAAAAACCATCACCAATGATAATTATTCTCAATCTTAAAAAGAGAATAAAATTGCAGAAAGGGTGGTTATTTATTTTTATGAACATTTGTTAGAGCTTCTAAGCGGTTATTCTTTTTGAAGCCAATAGAAACATGTTCACAAGCAGTTATTCGTTTTGAAGCAAATAGAAACATGTTCACTTTCATACCTACACTTAAAAAGAAGGAAGCAAAACTTATACGCATCACTTTCAATACACATTTACATCAACTTTGAATAAATGTTTGCATACATACATACAATTTGAAAAGGTAAGAGAGCAAAAAGTAAACCATATCAGAAGCAAAGAGATTGCAGTCCAATTTTCTTGCAAATTACAGATTTCATTTGAATATCAAACGGAAATGCAAAAACTCAAACTCACAGACACTTCCATACAAAAGAAAGACAATATAATTTTAATTTGCATACACATTTGGATCAACTTTAAATACATATTACTATATTAGCATACATTTTGAAGAAGAGAAAAAAAAAAGCAATTCAATAGACTTGCATTGATTTCAATTTGTAATTCCTTGCTAACTCCTTAACTTCCTTCCATTAGCCCTGATTACAAACACTCAATCAACAACAACATAAAAAAGAGGGGTTATAATCTATTTCACTTAATTACCGAAAAATGAAATAGAAAATGAAATATTGATCAACCAAATAACATTAGTAATCCTCTAAAAAAAATTGAGTGACTAATAATATTAGAATCCCCTCAACAACAAAAAATTAACATAACAGAATATGTTTACCTTTTAACAAATAGAGTAACTAAATCGACCCTTGCTTCTGATTTACAAGTGATAAACTGAAAAAGAAATAACAATTAAACAGAAATGTGTTAATCAAACAAATAAACAACCAAAAAAATCATAAGCCAGAAGTTAAAAATACATTTTTCAAGGAAAATCAAAACACATAATAAATAAAACCTTATGTATTGTTTATCAAAAACCCTAAATTAAAAAGCACAAAATTGAAATCCTAAATTTTACCTGGTATCAATCAGTGATGAAATATGCCCAATAAATCACCGTTTCTTGACAGTGTAGGATAGGCCATGAACACAAAGGGGAAAAAATTAAAAGATTACGAGATGAACATTCGATCTTAGAGAAAGAGTTAAAGAAAACAAACACATAACTTACACTTTAACAACAGAGTAAAGAGAGATTTGGAAGACCAGAGGGAGAAACGGCGGAATGATTAACAACGAGTGAGATATCAGAGAGTGCGAAACGGCTGTTAGGTTTTTGTTATCTTTGAGAAGGAAGTGAGTTTTGAGAAGTTTATTTATATACCAAAGGCAAATACAGAAGCATTTCATTCACTAGAGTTTTCTTTCTATTTTTTATTTATATATAATAATAAATATAATGAGTATATACTGGGTTGGTCGGTATTGGGTTTTGATGGCCCACTAAACTCAAACCGAACCGACCCTTCATTATCCAGCCTAATCCATTCTTATTAAACCGTTGGATCCGGTTTAACCGGGTAACTCGACCGAAGTGGTTCGGGCTTAGCGGGTTGGGCAGTTTGGGTCGGGTTGGCTGTTTCTTGTCCAGCCCTAAATCAGGCTATAGCTGGTATCCTGAAGCCAACTAAGGTCGGTGCCTTGCAATCTGTCCTGCCACCACTGCACAACCATGATAGGGATGGTTTCTTTATCATGCATCTCCCCAATCTTCTTTCCGTTGCTGATGCATTTTAATTTTCCACGCCACTACAAATAATTAAAAACAATACCTAAACATTAGTTTACACTCATGGCTTCACAAACAGATTTAACAGTACATAACCAGGCAGTATCACAAATATCAACATCATTTTAGACAGATTAACATTAATAAGGTGAGTTTAAAGTGAGTTTACAATAAATACCTCGCCCTAAGACGCCTTCCTGGCCACGTGCACATGGTACTTCCACAGCAGGCCAGTCTCGTGTGGGCCACCGGGATAGTCATCTAGTGGCTCAGGGTCCACCACCTTCTCCTTCTTCTTTCGCCTTCGTCGTGGCTCGACATCTTCCATTTCCTCGTCCATACACCTCTTTTCTACCCAATTTTACTAATCCCCTCGTTCACACTCTAATTTCTTATTCTTTCTAAAAAAAACTCTATTTTCTTTCTAAATATTATTTCTCCTCACTCTTTTTTTTAATTAAACTACTACCATTAATTAAAGCTCTAGTTTATATATGCTACCCTTATTAATCCAATGTCTCTATCCCAATTAACTAAACAACCTCACCCAAACATGCCAAAAACTAATTTAAATCAAATAAAAATAAAAATAATGTCACACAATCAACACTACCACTAAAAATGATAATACTATATTATCTAGAGTAGGATGAAAATATTGCAGGTTCAGAAGATTCTGATGATTATTCAGAACCTGATCAGACTTCAGAGTTTAATGGTACTTCAGAAGCTGTAACAGCCCCTGATACTCCAGAAGCTGCAACAGCCCCTGATACTCCAATTGTAGAAGCCTCTGAAGAAGCTCACAATGATTCTCAGCAAGTTATCCAGTCCAGAAACTCATTCAAGTACAAGTCTTCACATCCTGAGGATCAAATCATTGGCAACAAAGAAAGT
>Ga0315914_1007836_pt1 | contig 14581 bp, 9 predicted proteins | sample MpolenodulesMG_FD_203920 | JGI IMG/M metagenome (GOLD analysis project Ga0315914, IMG submission 203920) | Medicago polymorpha root nodule microbial communities from Los Angeles, California, United States - elongated nodules | ecosystem: Host-associated > Plants > Roots > Nodule | place: USA...
TGTACCCCCATTAATTAAAGATACACCCCCACTATACAATCTTAGGTCAAAAATTGGGGTATGACACCCGTGTATTTATGCCTTCTTTTAATTTGTTTTTGTACAGATATTGCTGGGGAGGAGGATGCGCGAGAGCGGTGTATTAGAGAGGGTAGGGTGCGCAAAGGTAAACCTGCTATGACAAATGGCGCTCGAAAGGAGATGGATGTTGAAAACCTGTATGTTCCAAAGGCCCAGAGACGTAGGGACTTGAGGATAGGTGGAGAAGAGGGGTCAGGTTCACAGTCACAGATGGATTACTCCTCCTAGGTGGTTGATCTGACACAGGCGCATTAGTATGTCGGGTATGCGGATGAGGGATTTCAGGGATATGATCGGATGGAGGAGGAGGCTATGTTTTATCAGCCGCAGGAGGATGCAGAGGATGAAGACGTGGCAGATGATGATGAGGTGCCAAAGGATGTTGTGGCGGATTATCTTCAGGCAGATAATATTGTGCCTGAGCCTGAGGCTGAGCCCGAGACTCGGCGACGACGTCGGCGTGTTCCGTTGATACCGCCCTGCCCTGTTGTAGGGCCTCCCTTTCCTGGAGGTTCTGAGACCACGTCATTGTTGTTCGACTACGCGAGGCATGTGGCGATCCCTCTTTGGGTGAACCATCATAATGTAAGTGTTTAAATTCTTTATAATTCTTTAAATGCTTTAAAGTGATTAAAATTTGTAGCGTAAATGTTAAAATGATTGAAATGACGCTTGTGTAAGTGTTAAAATTATTTAAATGACGCTTGCGTAAGTGTTTAAATTTTTTAAAGAATGTTGCGTAAGTGTTTTAATTCTTAAAAGAATGTAGCGTAAGTATTATAATTCTTTAAAGAATGTAGCGTACGTGTTTTAATTCTTTAAAGAATGTAGCGTAAGTGTTATAACTCTTTAAAGAATGTAGCGTAAGTGTTTTAATTCTTTAAAGAATGTAGCGTAAGTGTTTTAATTCTTTAAATTCTTAAAAATTTGTAGTGACAATGTCTTTATTCATTTGATTTTCAAATATGGCATGATGGGGAGTATAAGTGTATAAATGCAGGGAAAAATGTGAGAGAGCTTGATATACCGGAGAATGGATTGAGGTGGCTTTGGGATCCTATGATGGCGTCTGGCCTACATGGTTTGATATACACCGGGTATTGTAGTGTGACCCATGCCATGGTACGTGCTCTCTGCGAGAGGCGGCACACGGAGACCAGTAAATTTCATCTACCTGTGGGGGATTTGACGATCACTTTGGACGATGTGTATAATCTCCTCCACATTCCTATTCATGACCGCATGCTAGACCATGACGCGGTAATGGATTGGGACCGTGGGCTTGATTTGATGATTAGGTTGTTGGGCATGTTAGAAGCTGATGCTCGTGCTGAGGCAAGGACTGAGTCTGGTGGTCATATTAGTTATCCCACACTGAAGCGGCTTTATGAAGCCCACCTGACAGAGACTAGACGGCTAGAGGCCCCACAGACGAGGGAGGAGATGCAGGAGGAGGCAGTGGTGTGTGAGGAGTTTTCTTCTATATCTCGTCGGTAGTGCGTTGTTCACTAACAAAACGAATAGACATATCGACTTGATATATCTTGATTGTATGGCGGACTTGTAGGCGATTGGGAAGTAGTCATGGGGAGGGATAACCTTATCTTACCTGTACGATTATCTTCATTTATTTTATAATTTTTATCATCATGTTAGATTATCTTTTTCCTAAGTTCGACTACATTTATTTAAGATGTTATTTAAATATTTTTGTGAAGTTTTTATAATGTATTATATTTATTTAATATATAACTCGAATATTCATTTTTGTGTATTATTTTTTTATTGCAGGGATAGATTTTGGAGCATTTGCCAGGTCCGTACCCAAGGAAGAAAAACAAGAGCTGGAAGCCGGAGAGACCATGTGCGGGGAGATGGCTTACTAGCAGAGGGCATAAAGATGTGCACCATTACCGCTTATTGCTGGATCGCTTAGAGGTGGATGATGTGAGGTTTTGTACTTATGGTGATCACAGAGAAGTGTGCCCTTTTCAGCTTCTGTGCACTTACTCGGGATGGCTGATGTGAGGGAAGGAGAGGGTGTACCGTCATTTACCTGAGCGGGTAAAGAGGCAGTTTAACTTTTTACAGGACGTTCCCAGACATTCGTCATCTGTCGCACAGGTGCCTATGCAGTTGCTGACCACTGTATTGCTAGACGCTCAGGCGTGGTTCTACCTTGATTTGGTACATAGGTGTCAGAGACCATGGCATCATGACACTGGCTACATGGCTTGGTATGCCAAAGTCTCTCACCCTCGTCTTCTCCCACCTGATGAAGGATCTCCTCCCAGGACGGTGAACGTGGAGCAGATCATAGAGGAGGAGCATGCCAGAGAGCTGCCTGACACACTGACGATCATCAGGGATGTGGTGCAGATAGCTGATAATGTTGTGGCCAGGAGCGGTGAGATGACCAGAGAGGAGCTGCTGCAGTAGATGATCTGGATTGGCAGTATTGGTCTCCCTGCCCTTACGTATCAGATTGCTAGGCAGCGCAGGGGGCAGAGGCATCGTAGGCAGCAGGGCTGATTATCATTAGGCTTTTTTTATGTACTTTTTGACTATGATGACGGTGATGTATTATTATGACATGTTCCGTACATTTTCGTATTTCTATGACATTTTCGTACGTACCTTTTATATTATTTCTTGCGTTTTAATTTTATCTTGTTAAATATTATTTCGTACATTTTATATTCATGAATTTACAATTGGTATGAAAAAATTTGTTTAACATGTTAACTACCATTAAAATTTGTTTAAGTATAAAAGAATTTGGTCAGAAGAAAAATGGAAGGAGAGCTGCTGGAAATTGAGCCAAATACGCAGCGGCAGCTAACTACCATTATACTCAGCGGCAGTTAACTACCGCCGGCTTTATCAACGGTAGTTAACTACCGCTGAGGGCTTTTAGGTAATTTTCATGTGTCAATGTGAACTTATGTATGTCAGAAAAGCAATTTTCAAATTTTATTGGGCTAATATACTACCGCTCGACCAGTTTGTGTCGGCCCATTAGCACCTAACCCTAACCCAACTCATATGCTATATAAACAAACTAAAAATAATTTGTCGAGATAGAAACCCTATCTTGCAGCCGCTCTTCTATTCTGTCTACTACAATTGTAAATCTCAAAGCTTAATCACTTTGGCTGTCAATCTATCTTCTTGTTCAATTTCATTTTCTTCTCTCAAGTCTCAGTCTTGAATCTTGTTTGTCGGTAACTCTTGTTGTCTCTAATTTATTTTTTATTTTACAGTTTTGTCGATTATGATTTTGAATTTTTACTAACACATTTATGCTTTTCATTTTTCTTTCTTCTTATTATGAAGATCTGGATTAAAGGACAACAGCAACATTAGTGTTCAAAAGGTTTGTTATTTTACTCTTGTTGTCATTCTATTTCATTTTGCTCTTTTGATCTCAACCTTGGACCTTGAACCATTTTTTTCTCACTCTTGTTGTCTCTACTTTATTTTTATCATTTTTCATTTTAAGGTTTTTTTTGTTTTTGATTTCAAATGGGAACTAACAAGTTAATGATTTTCCATTTGTTTTTTCTTCCTATTATGGATTTATGGATTAGAGGACAACAACAATAGTAAAGTTCTAAAGGTTTGTTATTTTAGTTTTTGTTGTTAAGGTTTCACTCCCTTAATCTTATCCTTTCCTTTTCCCTTTTCCCTTTTTTTTTATCACTAATTCTTCTTTTTACAATATAATTTTTATAACCAAAATTTACTAAAGACAAGGGGTGGTGTAAGTTTGTGTAAGAATTTCTTATTTTCTTAGATAAATAAAATCTCATTTATGAAATAAATGTCATAAAAAAATTTAATAGATGAATCGATGCGAAATGATTGAACTTTAGTGGATCGTGATAGTAAAACCCAAGGGTAACTTGATGGTGAAAGAAACAATAGTGAAAAACTTGAGGAGAAGAGAGATTAATTAATCACCTTAGGACCCATAGGACCACTCCTCCAAAGTGGAGTAGCGCTTGTTTTGCAATCATAGTAAACCCTAGTAGTGTTTTTATCACTGTTCTTACTACATGAGCAACACGGCCAATTACATGGTCTCATTCTATGTGAAAGAGTACTTTTTGTAGCAGCATTTGTTTTTTTTTTTTATAGCGGCTGGAGCATGGTTACTTGCTTTCATCACTGCAACGATGTTACTTGCTCTCATCACTACAACAATGCTAATTGTTCCCCTCGTTGAAGTTCTTGTCACAATTTTTTTTTTTTTAGTTGTTGGAACAGTTTTAAGTGCTCTCATCCTTGGATATTTAGTAGCATCTATATTACTTGGTTTCATCCTTGGATATATTGCTTTGTATAGTGGCTGGAACTAGAACATTGTTACAAAGCAATATATCTAAGGATAAGAGCAAGTAACAATGTTCCAATTCGAATCACTATAAAAAAATGTTATTGAATATCTAAGGATGAGAGCAATTAACTCAGTTTAGCCAATATCAAAAAAGAAAAAGAAATCAACTTCTACAAGACCTTCAATGATGAAAACAATTAGAACCGTTGCAATGATGAGAAAAAGTAACACCGTTGCAATGATGAGAGCAAGTAATCATGATCCAACCCCTATAAAAAAGAACAACCGATTCCACAAAAAGTACTCATCCACTGATGATAAGACCGTGTAAATGGTAACAACAATGATAACAACACAACTAGGGTTTACCCTGATCGGAAAACAAACACTACTCCACTTTGGAAGAGTGGTCATATGGGTCCTAAGGTAAATAGTTAATCTCAATTCTCTCCAAATTTTTCAATAGTACTTCTTTAATTATCATGTTACATTTTAGGTTTAAGTATAACGTACCTGTAAAATTCAACCATTTCGCTTTGATTCGTCTATAAAAAAACGTTTTTAACATTTATGGTTCATAAATAAGATTTATTTTTGCCTAAGGGTGTGTTTGGATGGAGGGAAAAAAAGAAATTTTTTGGTTCACAAAAGTTCACTTTTATTTTCTGTAATATCCTCATTTTTATCATTGACTTTTTTCTGACCGAATTGTTGACTATTTTTTATTTTTTGGGAACTTATTCATTGAATATTAATAAATACTTTATAAATCTCGTTGTGTCTGTCTCAAGTTAAAGTTGAGTAAGATAGCATGAACCCCTCGTTGGTTCAACGTGTCACATGTGGATCGAGAATGAACCAAAGAATTAGTCCAATAAGTTGTGGTAGCGTTGGTTTTGGTAGATTCTCTATCCACACGTGAGACGTCGAACAAATGAGGGGACCATACTATCTTACTCAACTTTTTATCTTGAGACAGACACAATGAGATTTATAAAGTAGTTATTAATATTCAATGAATAAGTTCCCAAAAAATAAAAAATAGTCAACGATCCGGTCAGAAAAAAAAATCAATGATAAAAATGAGGATATTACAGAAAATAAAAAGTGAGCTTTTATGAACCTAAGAATTTAATTTTAAAATACATTTTTTGTGACAAAAAGTGAAAACAAAAAAATATATATATAATTCAATAGCGTCACACCAAACGCCGGTAATAAAAAAAAATTTAAAAAAAAAAACATCCTGCCTCTGCCATGCCATTGTTACGCTCTGCCAGCTCCAATACCGCCATCTTAAGTGGTGGTAATGAAGAAAACGACAATTGTTTTTGGTAAAAGTGGGTCATTTTGGTATATAAATATGAAATGGGGTTAGAGTTGGATTTTTTTTTTTTGTAACAGAGTCGGAAAAAAAATCTAATTTAGTCTCTTGCCATTGTAACTTTTATTTAAATCATAATCACTCACTATCCCATGCATGGTAAGCCAAAACTTAATTGGTCAAATCCCCAATTTTTATGGATTCTTCTCTTTCTTGTGTAAAGCATTCTTACTAAATATCATTGTTCCTTTTCATTTCAGTGTCTAGAATTGAAAAGGGTAATGCACATCTTTATTAATATGTTCTGTTAATCTTAATTTTTCATCCAACCATAACCGTGCATTTAGTCAAACATGGAACTGCTCTCTTTATATAAAAATTGTATGTTCTAATTTTCGGTTTCGTGTGTCAAATGCTTCGTACGATTTTGTACCACCCAATTGAAAAATGCTTAATCACATTGGTCTTTTCAAAAATAATTTCGTTAACTAAATCGATCCATTAAAAAGACTAATATGATTAAGGATTGTCGATTTTATGATCGTTTTGATATTTCATTAATTTTTGTGACTAAATAATTATACTATCAATACAAATTTCAAGACTAGATAATATGATTTACTCAAATAACATGGTGTGCCAAAGTGATAGATGCTCGAATCCCTTAATCATTTGGCCAAAGTTTTGATCCATAACTCATGTCTATAGAAAAAAAATATATGTTGACATAGATCAATTTTTTATATGAATCTTAATCACCTTGAGGGTACAATCTTATAAGGTTTTATCATGTGTATCCAATCTTATGAATGAATTATGAATTCATAAATATCAATCGGCCATGTTACTTGGAAGGGGTGTTTATGGTCTAGATGACTCTTTCAAATCGATGACTTAAATCAATCCAACATGTATTTACCAGAAGTTCATTTAAGTTTGGATCTAACCCAAACTAATTTGTTAGATTTTGGAATGGTTTGGTTTGGATAATGAGTTTGTGATTCCAAATTTGCGAACTCAGACTCATAAAATAAAAAATTTATTTTATTTTATTCTTTTATTTATTTATTTATTTATTTATTTTGCTCATCATTCGATTGGGTAAACCCTTAGGGTGTGTGAGGGTTTAGGAGGTGAAGGGAGGGGAGGACTTACTTTTCGTTTTTAAATTACGGACACTATGAAAAGTATTTTTAAAAAATAAAATAACAACATGATAAACGATCATATAATACAACATGATAACAACATGTTATCTAGTCTGTGATTTAAAAAAGAAAATTAATCCCTCCCCTCCCTTCCCCTTCTAAATCCTCGATCCAAACACACCTTAATATGTTTTTGTTTTTATGCTCATCAGCTAGTTGGGTTGACATAAAAAAAATACTAATTTTTATCCGACTTAAACCAAAATAATTTGATTAGATCGGGTAACGAGTTTAATCAAAACCAATCCAACCCATCTCGTAAAAACCATTATTCACATACCACCCACCTCATCATAAAATCCGCGAACCAGTAGTCCTCAACATCTTCAAACTTAGTGGGTTGTAAATTGTAATCCATTATCCTTCTCAATCTCTTTCCATCTGCAAAAGGAAAGAAACGACAAATTAGTAATTACATTCACATAGCTTGCAAAAAATTAAGAATATAATTATGTAAGTCTATGACTTAAAAATTTATCAATACAGAAATATAATGAACAACCACTTGAGTGTGGCTTGTAGGAATGTAGCAAGTGAAGAAAAAAATGCATAATCAGTTTCATTTGCTAACCAGCTTTGCTTTACTGGTTGTGCTTTAGCTAAGATATATGTATAACTAGCTAGCTTCTTTGTGCTATGCATTTTGTACTATTGTGCCATGTTATATGGTTATATGTATGCAGATTGAAATAAAATTCACATGTGTTTCGTGTGTTTCAAAGCATCACGGTACGTAACAAATTTTGTATATAAAAAATACATTGTAAACAGTTGAATTAGTAATAAAAAAACTCATAATATTAATCTTTCAGATCAATTTTATTTTTTTGTCTCTATTTTATCTTTGTATTTGCACTTTCGTTGAGCTATATATCGGTAGTAATTTTTTCGATCAATCAAGATTTATTATTTTTAATATTATCTCATGGTTTTAATTAGTTGAATATTTGATCGATCTTTATTTATGTAGATGACTGTACACCACAATTGCATAGATCTAAAAATTCTAAGAGCAGAGAACAAAATCTTCCTATGGAACTCCACTGCCTTATTTAATAATATATAGGTTGGACTGCCTAGCATATCTCAATGAATGTCTTCCCGATAAATAATTCAGATGCTGGCAAATATATTATCTGTAATAAGAATATTTTATTGGATGGTGAAGGAAATTCATGTACCAACAACACTATAAATGATGTGTACAGTGATGTTCTAACAGTTGTAAACAGCTTAAATGAAAGTTTGATAATTATTGATGTCAAGATACAACTTCAGTATCTGTACAAATTGTTAAAACAAAAATGGTAAGAATAACAGTATAAGAAAGGCAAGCTATAAAAATGTGTAGCATGTGTCCTATTTCTTCTAATTATGCATTATAACCTTCTCTACCTACGTTTTTATTAAAAAAAATGCATTAACAAAGTTAATCCAAGCACAAGCAATGCAAAGATTAGACAAAGTCTCTAAATCAGTATCTTGCATGCCAAGGAAACACTACCACCTTATATTGGGTTGAAGTACATGTAACTTTTTTTAACATATTCTATTTTGCTTTGTCAAAAATGAAATCTCATGATTGGCACAAACTACTAGTGTTGAAAATTTGAAATTTAACATCAATTGAATAACTAAGGTTCTTATCACTAATGTAAAATCCCAGTACTACTTATTTCCTAAAGTGTGAAGCATAGCTCTAAAATGTGGTCCGCAACCGTAATTGCTGCCACATTATAAAGGTTTTAGAGACCTCCACAACGAAATTGTAACTACTATTACAACCGCAATAAAGATTCACAACAAAAGTTTTCGGTAAATTCTCACGGATAATGATTTTATGTTTAGATAGACACAAATGTGTTTAATATTACCTCTCAAGAAAATTGTCTAAAAGCGGATATTAACCATTTTTAATATAAAAAGACGAATGTAATAGTAACAAAAAATGGAGAATAAAAAATACTTTATTAAAAATTTCAAAAATAGGAGGTTCCACGTCGGATTGACTCTATATTAGACGGTATCATATACATTAAACAAATCAAATTTATTATTTTTTTAAGGAGAAATAACATATATTGTGAATTCCAACAGAGGCACACCAATACTTGGTGTGTGGAACAAATCAATAGCAACAAAACCAAAAGGAATGTAATAACAATCTTGAACAAAAGTAAACAATAATATGAAGGATGAAGGAGAACAGAAAAACACGTAATATTTGTTTATCTAGTTGGTCAAATAATGACTTTAGTGCATAAGATATGATAGTTAATCGATCTTACTTATATTAAAGGGATAATTCTTAGATAGTCCCAAACACAAATTCAAACCATTTAGACACATACAATAATAATAATGAATTGATTTTTTTTTCTCCTTTTACTCATTTCCATTTTTATGTGTGTATAAACAACAATGAAACTCCAAATTTCTCGCTTACTTAAATTTGTAAAACAACAATGATTTCCGATATCAAATATGTGTGTCTAAACCAACTATATTTGTGGTTGTGACCACACAAGAATCACTTGTATTAAAGTGAGTGAAAAAGGGGAAAAAATGTAAACAAAAAAATAAAAAACAAGTTTAAGAAATAAAAATGCACGTAATATATTTTATGTTGTGTGGTGTGTGGGGAGAATGGAGACAGAGAGAACAAGAACGCCTTTTGCGGTTTTCTGTGCCAGCTGTCTCATTCCAAATTGTTGGAATGCTTTTTTATTTTTTCGATTCAAACAACGTTAGTTATGGCACTACAACATTTTTGGTCTAAAACTACGGCTGAAAATCGTAGCCATAGTTAATAAAACCGTTGCCTTACCTTACGGCAATGCTTGTCTTTCCGTGGTGTTCTAAGGCGTTGGCTTTTCAATTTGTTACATAGAGGAAAACGCAACAGATAAAAACGTTGACTATAATTACTCAAAAAGTTATTTTAGAACAGCTAAAATCGTTGTCACTGATTTTAGTGGAAAAAAAAAACCATAATTTTTCATTATTATATCTCTAACCTGCTTATTCACTGATCAACTTTTAATGAGCTTAAATGGTGACAACAAACATTAAATTATAGAGAACTTGATTATTGATGATGAAAACTTTAATCTTAACCAAACACCAAATAAACACTAGTATGAATCAAAATAAATGTATAACCAAAGTCAATCAATTTTGTCATGAATATCGACAATTTAGCCTTCAATGTGAAATTTATTGCATCAAATAATGAAAATAAACAAGAATTAATGAGTCAAATTATTCTTGGTCCTCATCTTCGTCCAAGTCATCAAAGAATTGTTCTTCATCCTCTTCTTCTGATTCATCAAACAAGTGTTCTTCATCCTCTTCTTCGGAGTTATCAAAGAAGCATTCACCACCCTTAGATCTATTATTTACTTACAAGATAAAAATAAAAATTAATTCACTAGTATACTCACAATATTGCAATGTAGCAGATAGTTCATTCAAAAAAGACTAATCCCCTAATTCGCAAAAAAAAAAAAAAAACTTAAAATTAGTTCAAAATTCTCATTCTCATTAAGCAAAACTTCAACATATTTTAATCATCAACCAAACTTAGTTGATTTTCAATAAACTTAAACATCAAAATCAGATTTAGAGTAAGCTTTTCATAGTATCTTTTCATATCATTTTCTACTAATTCTCATTTCAACAAAAAACAAAGCAATTCAAATTAACTTACAAATAAGCTTATTCTCGTTCCCATTCAGATTAACCAAAAAAAACTTAAAAATCACAATTCTTATTCTCATTCCATATCATTGTCTACTAATTTTCATGTCAACAAATCATATTCTAGCATATTATCAGTTTATTTGATTAGTTTTTTTTTTCCAGCTTACTTTGAGGTAACATTTCAAATTTCAGCTTCTTTCATATATATATATATATATATATATATCAGATTAAGCTTATTATCATCTTATTTCATCAAAATCTGATAATCAACTAAGCTTAATGGAAATCTGATTTTCAATAAGGTTACAAGAAATCAAAATCAACTTACGAAATTAAACATCAACCTAAACTTTCGAGAAAGCAGATTCAGCTTACAAGAAATCAGATTCTGATCATCAACCAAGCTTACTCTAATTAGATTCAATAAACGTAAACATCAAAATCAGATTTAGAGCAAGCTTACGAGAAATCAAAAAGCTTATAGGAAATATTTTAGATTCAGCTTAGTTTCAGATTTTAGCATATTACCAGCTTATTTTATCAAATATTTCAAATTCAGCTTTCTTCTAGCATACTAATTTTCATGTCAACAAATCAAATTTTCGTGTCAGCTTATTTTCATTCTTACTCTAAACATCAAATCAGATTCAGATTGAGATTAACCTAAAAAAACAGAAAACCTAGAAATATGAAATCTGAATCAGAATTAACCTTGTGAGGGGAGTGATTCTGATGAACAACGATGTAATGAAGCAGTTGTTAGGAAGCAATTGTGATATGATATGAAGTGATTCGATTGCAAATCTGAAGCGATTATGCAGAAGTGATTGTGAGAAGTGATTCAGTGAAGTGCTTATGAGAGAGAGGTAAGTGTTTGTGTTGAATTGATTCTAAGAAGTGATTCTGAGAAGTGCTTATGAGAGGCAAGCGAGAGAGAGAGAGAGAAGGGGAGAGAGAGGGGAGAGAAACGTGAAGTGCTTATGAGAAAGAAAATTTGGATTCTTCTCTCTGAAATGTAAAAATGAAAGAAATTAAAAAAATAAAAGTAAAATAATTAAATATTATTAAAATTAAAACTGTTGTGTTATTATTGTTTATATTAAATAAGACTACCATTTAAAATTGTGTTGTTTTAGTCAAATTACACAACAGTTTTATTTGACTCCTTTAAAAGTGGCGTTGCATTATAGCCTAAATGTTGTAGTGAATTAGTTGGTTTTCTGTTCCATTCTTACTCTCACACTCTTCACTACCCTTCTTCTCCTTATTCTCATCTCAATCATCACACAAAGGTAAAGGAAATTTAGGGGTTTTCAGGTAACAATTTCATCACTTTTCAATTTTCATCATTGTTGGTTTCTCACTCTTACGTTTAGAGTGATTTGAACTGGATTTGTTTAGCGGGATTTTCAATGAGTGATGTTATCTGAATATCTAAAATTTGACACCGTATAAAAATACATTTATAACAATGGATGTGACTTGGAGACAAAGAAAACACAATTCAAAAACGAAATTGTATCTATACCATATATGTATATGGTGTCGGACACCGAAAATTGCTTTTCGATGCTCGAGGTTATTGTTCATGTTTGTTTTTCTATGTATTATAAATTAAACTTTGTTGAATGTTTTTTGCTTAAGTCCTCATCAGAATACATAATAAGATCCATGTGGACATGGACATTAGAGGTATGAACTTCCTAAGTAAGTTATTTATAAACTAATCTTTTTCATATGGATTTATTGTTTAATGTTGCTATGCATGTATACTTGTGATTGTGTATGAGATATTGCTTGCTAACATGTGTATGTGTGTTGGCATTGTTTTTGGGAGTTCTATCAATGACAATATACTGTTATGTAATTTCTTTTGAATAGGTAAAATTATAATTTAATCGTCAGAATCATTCTTGAATTTGTTTGCTGGTTTATTTGGAATCCTAGACTGTTATTTTAACTAGATTGATGTAGGCTGACATACTTTATATGTTTAATTGTATGAAATAGTTGCTCACTTTTACATTTGAAATGAGATTTACCATTAACAATATGGCTTCTGGTTACTCTTCATACAACAATGGGAAAGCTCAAATATTTTACTCTCGCCGCTGCTTCGTTTGCTTCAGCTGCAATATCTCGACACATTGTATTCCGCTTGAAAAACGCTGAAACTATTCCTTACATCAATTGAATGCGTTACATTGATCCAACAACAGCTTCCGTCAACAGGATTTCTGGTTAGGAATTTTTAGAAGAGGGGAAACAAGAGTTTCAAGGGAAGATATTGGCTTCAACACATTCACATGGTGTTAGGGTTGCAAGGGTTGTTGAAAATATTATTGGTGCAATGCATACAAAGATCAATAAAATGAGGTCTATTTCTGAGGATATTTCTCAATATGGCTTTGTGCGTAGTGATTGGTTGCGTATGACACGAAAGCTACCGCCTTCTTTGTTTTATTCGGATGGATTGAATTGTGAGATTTTTATCGTGACCGGTGTTGATGTTACTAATTTTTCTCCTACAATTTGCCCGGGAGGGAAGATTATTGCATCCACTGCTTTCATTGAGCTTCATTCAAGTGATGTAGAGTTAGCAACTATGCTTGCACATGAGATAATTATTAATCTTTCTTTGTATAACTCCTTGTTGCAGTTGCGGTTGCATTGTGAATCTTGACTCTATTTTTGTTGTTGAAAAAATAATATTGGTTTTCTCGTTAATTAGATTGCGCATATTATGGCTCGACATGTTTGTGAAAGGTGTACAAAGAAAGAGTTGATTTCTATGATACACCGCGTGCTTAATCTATTTGTCACCATTGATTTTTACAAAACAGTGAAGAATTGGATTGATCATCGGTAAGATTAATTCATTATCTCTCTTTTCTAATCCATTGATTGACCGTTTAGTTCTTTATTTGTTCATTAATGTTATGTGTTCTTACGTTTGTTAATTTGTACTACTTGTTCTTCCTTTTAGCCTCATGATTTGACATGGCTTCTTTCGTTTATTTTGAGTTGCACCTTACTAGGAGTATGGAAGTAGAATAATGTTTCATCTACTCTAAACCAACGTCCCTTTTTGCTTGTTGTCAACCCAATTTATTCCCAATTTGCAGGTTTGAATTTGAAGCAGAATACATTGGGCTTCTACTAATGCAGCAGCTGGCTATGATCCCCGGCAAGCTCCTAAATTCTACGAGAAGATTGCAAAGTTCGATGCGCCTGTAAAATTTCATGTGCTTGCAAGGTTTTTAGTTAGCCATCCATCAGGTAAAGAAAGAGCCAAAGTAGTGGCTCAATCTGAGATATTGCAGGAAGCCCTTATTTTGTATAAAGATGCAAGAGGCAGACGTGGGGTTGAATGATTTCATTCTTCAGGAAACACATTTGTCAGCTATACAAACTACAAAGTGCATTCAGTTGAAATTTTCAGGAAAGGTTTTCATTTTCAAGTTTATTTTAATTTCATCTATATTTGCAATTAACTTCTATGTTTGTTTCAGTCTCTGAGGAACTTGGCCTATGAAAAAAAAAACCATTGCACTTCTATGTTTGTTTCTTTATTAATTGTACCAATACATTGTGTAATTGGTTCTTTGTAACAAAAAATTGAGTTGAATCTCAAGTGATTTATGATTGAATACATTCACCTAAAAATTAATTGTACAATAAATTTGAATATACAGAATCATACTTATTAGAGTCAAAATCTATAAATCATAGTTAAGTTAGAATTAATCATAAATACAACCAACTTGTTTGGGCTCCAGTTGCAAGGAGCTCCTTTCAAGGACGTGTCTGGGAAATGCCGGGTTCGATTTTCAGGGGGAACAATGCTTGGCCAGTGCGCATCCCTCTACGCACAAGCCGGATTAGTCGCCCACCTTTGGTGGGTCGGAAACCGGTGCAAAAGCC
>Ga0315914_1007839_pt1 | contig 14576 bp, 6 predicted proteins | sample MpolenodulesMG_FD_203920 | JGI IMG/M metagenome (GOLD analysis project Ga0315914, IMG submission 203920) | Medicago polymorpha root nodule microbial communities from Los Angeles, California, United States - elongated nodules | ecosystem: Host-associated > Plants > Roots > Nodule | place: USA...
GAAACTTTTAAAACGTAAGGGACCAACTTGAAACTTTTAAAACATAAGGGACCAACTTGAAAACTAAAATAAACATAAGGGATCAAACATGCAATTAAGGCAAAAAAAAACATTAAGAGAAAATAGAGAGAAAGCATGGGATGCTATTAATTGAACTAGTTTGATTTCTTTTATTATTTAATAAAAAAAACAAACTTGATAAGGAGATTTGAAATATATTTTTCGTCAACTCCATCTACCTAAAAAAGCATGCCGGTCCTTTACCAAAAAACGCATGCTGCTCCTAAAGCATGCATTAGTATGTTTCTGTGACTGTGTTACACTTTAAATTACTAAACATATACAAAATTTCATATTAAACATGGTATATACCATATTCTGTTTTTATTTTTTTTGAAACCATACCATATTCTGTTATCATATGCATATATATGCTAAGCATAAAGCAGGCGTGAATACTTATACTTTATTAGGGTTGACTTTGTTGCTTCATTATTCACCAATTCATCAACGATACAAGACTTGTCTTACGATAATAGTGTATAAAAGGTTTGTCAATCCTATTCAATAAAAATTACTCGTGAAAACATTAATTATTTAATACAAGATTATGTATTTAATACAAAGTGCATAAGTTGCAAGATCGATTTACTAATTTTAACTTCTTAACTTATGTAATTTTGTACATGAAAGAAAAACCCTAATATAAATAGGGGTAAAAACGTGTATGCCTATGTAAGGGCTACGAGCTACGAGTCAACCTTTGTAGCGGATGCATTAGGGTTTTAAGGCCTAAAAACCCTAGCTTTGGACAATTGACTCTTTGGACACATGTTAACGTATTAGCACAATGTAGCTTATTTCAAGTGAGTGTATCTGATTGTTCGTGTGTTTACTAATAAGTTGGGATGATTCAGTCATTTAAATAGTTGAACCTTGGGCTAGTCTGAAACAGTTTCCCTCAAATATTTAACTGGTAGAGTCAGATGATGACTTATGTCTAGCCTTTTTTGGACTAGTAACTTTCTAGTTCTTCTTCAGCCTTATAGGGTCGTATGTTCAAATAACTAGACATATTGTGGTGAGTTTATGTTCTTGCTATATTGAAGGGGTTTGCAGGCTTGGACCAAGGTGGTGATAGTATGTTCTTCAGACCTTTCCGTCGTTTCTTGCGTGGGACCTTAGTCACTTTTGGATGGGATGCATGGTGCTTCATATGGATGTTGGTTTGTTGAGGTATGGACATGTGTTCTTTTTGTTAACGTATATCACGCACCTTACAATGATTAATTAATGAATTTTTGTGATACAATGTTGGTCGTGGTGACTGTTGGGTTTGATCAAAAGTAATGATGCTCATAAACTTAAGTGACATTTGGTCTGTTTCGTTAACACGTGAATTCCATTTTTTATAATTGTCATGGCCAGGGGTAAGGATCATCTCCATTTGGTATAATAAATGGAGGATGCAATTTGGAGAGAGATGGACACATAAAATAGATAGTGGGTCTTACTATTAAGTGGGTCCCACCACCATTAAAAAATGCAAGACGCGAGGCTCTAGAAGTGTTTAGTTGCACACCTTCGGGACCTACAACTAGGAGACATCATTTAATTCTTGGTTTTTTTTGTGTGTTTCTACATGTTATGTTCATGCCAACTAAGAACCTTATGTCATTCCTATAAATTGGTGATACCATTTGGTCTGTTTGACCACTGTCTCAAGTTAGCGCACCTGCATACAAAAGCTCAGTAGAGAACATTTGATATCTTGAGCTCTTTTTAAGCGCATCCATGGCAACCAAAGGTCTGTATTTGCCTCAACCAATTTTTCACATGGGCAGCTAAATTTTGCATTGTCAAGAGTTACATTAAGGAAAGACTTTAAGATATTGATTATTGATGATGAAGGGGAATATAACTATGTCACATCTAATGTAGTTTACAAAGAAAATTTTCAAAATGTACTTTGATTTTTTTTCTTTAACTGTTTGACTTTCTTATAAAAAAAATAAAAATTCATGTAAGTCACATTGATCAATGATACATGATATTATAGAATGGTTTATTTTTTAATTTTCTTGCAATCAAAATATATTGATCAATAGTCTATAACAGACCCGCGCTGTCGCGCGGGTCAAGAGTCTAGTTTAAAAAATGGAGAGGATCTCAACCCCTCTTCATTGTACCAGGATGCAATCATGGCCCTAGACTTGGTGTATCTTTATTGAACAAATTCATCTATCGGACTTTGGTCATTAGATCAATTCATCTATTTTTGTTGCAATTTCAATCACAAGATGTGAAATGTTTGAATTTTCCTAAGGGGTGTTGTGCCTATAAAAGAGGAAATGAAGAATACCCTTTCACTTTTCCCCTATTTATAGTGTACGTGGAATTTAAGTAAGGATAATTTATTTTAATTCAAAAATTAATTTAGGAAAAGAAAGCTATTATTAAAATTATTAAATTCATTAGGGGTGTATTCTAAAATACAGAAGTGATAGTAGTAACTTCCTTCCTTTCAGAGTTTGGTCTAGTCTTATTTTCATCTACACGAGGCCCAATAGAACAGAACACATTTTAGGGTTTTGTTGCTTCCCTTCCTATATATTCATAGTCACTGCGGCTAACTCAAACCATCCATTCCTTCTTCTTCTTCGTTTATCTCTCACCATAACCTAGTCTTCAGTGTTTTTAGCTTCTTCTTCGTTCTTTTTGTTATTGTTGCGCTTTTTTTGAGATCTGATTGTTTTTATTATTATTCTTTATGTTTCCCTGTTCATAGAACAAATATATGATTAATTGTTAGGAAGCAGGGATAGTGTGTATCGGTGTCTTGCAATTAAAAATGCATTCTTTCCGAAAGTATTCCTTGCAATATTAATTCAGAGAAAATGGGCAGTTGTGTTTCATTTTTTTGGTTGAAAAATCACAACAATCATTTTCCCTACATTTTGTTTTTCTTAATTAAATATATTTAGATTGATTTTATAAGGGTCTGGAGTTTGGCTCTTTGGCTTATAAATCATGTGCCTTTGAGATGAATGCAGAACCCAATAACAAATTAATCAACTTTCACCAATTATTGCTATGATGTGTATTTTTATAAATCTGGCGGATCTAATTGGTATGGTTGATATATTTAATATATGGTTGAAAATTGTGTAAAGTAATTGTAATTATCGAGCGGTGATTCAGGCAGCCTACTTGCTACAGTATAATAGCGTGTAAGGTGTTTAACTGCTCGTAAATCAAATGCTTTTGCTCTTCAGACTTGCTGAGATTTTTCTCTGAAGCTGGTCTAGTAAGCTCCAGTACATTTTTATTATATAGAATAACGTTTTTGATTTATAACAAACATTAATCTAAATATGTTGTGTAAACACCGTAACAAGTGATTTGGATCCATAGGGTTATTGTGTTGTGTTGTGTATTAGATCTCTGATTTTATGTTTTTGCAAACTGTTCATAAATTTAATTGGTTAGGTTGAAATAATGTCTAGAATTAAATATCATTCTGTCTTGCAATGTAGCCATGTAGTTAGCACCTTATTAACAAGGTAAAATAAATGATTTTTCAAATCATAAACCATTGGTTGATTGAATTCATTCTGTATCTCATTTTAGTTTGATCGGTTACACTAATTCTTCACCATATGCTTAAGTACTGTAATTAGTTAGTGAGTTAGTGAAAATTTCAATATTTTGGAGGACATTCTGAAGTGGTTAAACAAAAGTTAACCTTCAAATTACTTCAATTTCTCATTCATAAGACTAATAATAATAACAAGTTTATCAACTGATTGTTATTGAAAGATGATAATAAGGCATAATCAATCACTACATGGAGAATCATGTCTCTAAATTGGTAAAACAAATTGGACGTAGACATGGTTAAGAAACAGAATTTGAAAGAAAAAAAAGAGTAAGATATGGTTAAGAAACATTTAATAGGACAAAGGGTGGCAAATATGGCTGATTCACTAAGGCAAGTCAATAATAAAGGTTGGCAACAATAAGATTGTTAAATATAAAACTTGGCTTAAGAAAGTTATACGTTCTCATCATCAATGGATGGATAGCGAGTTTCGTTGAAATTAAATGATTTTAAAGAAGGATGTGCGAAGAACGTTGCTTTTGAGTAGAGGTTTTCTTGAGGAGCATTAAAACAAGGGAAATGCTAACATAGTACTCCCTCTTGTCCTATTTATAATTCTCCATCTATGTGACGACAACGGTTATAAGACCTATGACATAGACGGAGAAGGAATTGCTTGACCCATTACCATGAGGATTGGCAGGGACGAAGATTTAGGAATTCTGCTCTTTACCCAACAGAAATTGCTCGTTAGTGTTAGTTCTGCGTGACTTAGGTCATGCTAAAAATTCACATTGAATTCCAATGTGAGTCAACTCACGTTGGTTTTCTTTCAATATTTGCTTTTGTCTAATGGCGATAAAGGGAAATTTGAGGGGAATTCCATAAAGGGTAATTCACAAAATTGTTTTGGAAGATGAAGACGTAATTAGGGGTGGGAACATGTCAGACCGTTCGACAGGAGCCTACGACCTAGCCTATCTAAAGCCTACCTCGGCCCAGCCCAGCCCGTTCAATAAAAAGGCCAGACTCAAGCTTTTCATAAAGCATATTTACTTAAATAGGCTAGGCTAAGGCTTACAAAAAAAGCTTATTAAGTCCGTCGGGCCGGCCTATTAAGCTTTTTATATATAATACACCTTTCATTATTGATAATATTGATGCTTTTTTTTTTTTTATAAACTTCAGCTTTCATATGATTTGGCTATTTAGTAGCAGGTATATTGGTGTGATTAGCCCTCCGTAAGTATTTGTTATTTAGTATAAATCATATTTGTGTGCTTTAGGTCTTCATAAGTTTTGGCCTATTCAGTGGTAGGCTTATAGATGTTGTTAGACCTTAGTGTAAAATAGGCTTTCAGGCTTCATCATGCCTTTAAAAAGGCCAGACCAAGCCTTGAAAATAAGCCTATGACAGGTAATAGGTCAGACCCGGGCCTATAATTTTTGAAGTAGGCCAGACTTAGGCATTACAAAGCCCGGCCCAGCCTAGCCCATTTCCACCCCTAGACGTAATCAATCGTAGGTTTTGAGTTGCCGTAATGAAGCCACACAATTAGACCTTTCTAGAATTACACATGGAATGTTTTTGTTGCAGAATTACCACAATTCAAACACACCGTTAATGATGATTTGTTGATTTTCATGAATAAAGGATCATGAGCTTGTTTTCGTTCCAACTCTCTTATGCAACAGTCCGTGAACAATATTGCAGTATTTTGAAGAAAAAACAAAAGTATTCAAGGTTGCGTTTGAATTGCAGTAGTAGGAAGAAAGATACAAAAATTGAAGGAAAACCAACGTGAGTTAACTCACGTTGGAATTTAGTGTAAATTTTTAGCGTGATTTACAATATTGCAGTATTTTGAAGAAAAAACAAAAGTATTCAAGGTTGTCTTTGAATTGTAGTATTAGGAAGAAAGATACAAAAATTGAAGGAAAACCAACGTGAGTTAACACACGTTGGGATTCAGTGTAAATTTTTAGCGTGACTTAAGTCACACAAAATTAACAGTAGCGTGAGTTAACTCACACAGGGGTATTTTGGTTTTTTCAGTTGGGAGTGAGCAATTTCTATTGGGTAAAGAGCAGAATTCAAGATTTAGATGTAGATTGAATTGACTAGATGATGCAACTAGGGATGTAAATGAATATCCATGGATGCGGATAGTGTGATATTTGTCTCCGCTCCGTTGAACAAATATGAAATCCGTACCCTATTCATATCCACGCGGATATCCGTTTAGCGGGTAATCCAAAGATTTTGATATATCCACAGGTTTATACAGATATCCATGGATATCCATTAAAGTATCTGCTCCGTGTCCGTGGCGGATTTTATCCGCAGATATCCATGGGTGCAGATTTTTTTGACATCCCTAAATGCAACCTTAAGGAAAAATGATACGAAAATGCAGAAATGGAGAAATATTTGGTTGGGCATAATCTAAAATCAAAATTATTTAGATACACAAACATGAATGATACAATTCAAAAGAATTTTTAAATTTTACCATTCATGTTTGTGTACCTAAATAAATTTTATTTGAGGTGTGTCAATGTAAGACTTGCGCTGCTGAAATATCACTCCCACTTAATAATGTAAAACATGACTTTGATCACCCCCACTTAATAATGTAAAACATGACTTTGATGCATGTTTATAACTTAGCGTTGTCATTTTCCTGCAATTTTGTATTGCACTCTCTATATCAAGAACATCTGATCCTACAATCTAATTCTAGATCGATTCATAACCTCATAGAAGATCAGTTTGTATGCAGAAATGGAGAAATATTTGGTTGGCATAATCTCAAATCAAAAGTAATTATGTACACAAACATGAATGATAAAATTCAAAAGAACTTTTAAATTTTATCATTCATGTTTGTGTACCTAAATAAATTTTATTTGAGGTGTGTCTATGTAAGACTTGCTCTGCAGAAATATTACCCCCACTTAATAATGTAAAACATGACTTTGATGCATGTTTATAACTTAGAGTTGTCATTTTCCTGCAATTTTGTATTGCACTTTCTGTATCAGGAAGAAGATCGGTTTGTAACTCTCGAACCACATGGATTGAGAGTTACAATTTGATGTTGTTAAACAAATGCATTTTATGCAACACGAGGGAATTGTATGATGAATTTAACCCCAATTTTCTTCGGCAATTAACTATTGCCGATAAAAATTCATTGGAAGTTAACTGTCGAGGTTATTTTGGTATTTTAACGATGTTTTCCAACATCCTTTGATGTAGTTAAAAGCCCGACATTACACCATATGAAAATCAACTGATGACCATTGAAGTAACGTACATAGTTACAAAATAAGTTATAATTAGATAAAATAAGGTATGATTAGAGGTAATAACCATCATAATATACCATTTCACTTATATTAACTAGCAAAAAGACGGGCACTCACGTCCCCATCTTTCCACTTTTTTACTGCGCTAACGCGTGTATATTATCAACAATATTTTATGGAAATTTGCGTGTAAATTACAAACAATATTTTATATAATTTTTTTGATATAAATTAAAATTACAAGTATAGATATTTGTGACTTTTAAATATAACAAACTAAACAAACCATATTTATCTTTTCATATTGACAACAATAATATAACAAATATAATAAAATTCATATATTTTTTAATAATACCAACAATATAACATTATTATAGAAAATATATTTAAGAATTTAATTGGAATAAAAAAAAAATCAACCCAAAGGAATCAAACAAAATAGTTATCCCAAAAAAATTAAAACATGTTATTTTCTTTATATATAGTATAGATACATCAATAATTTTTTTAAGCAATATAGGTTCCCCTATAATAGAAGAAGCAGATACAAGTATAATAATCTACGTCTAAAAAAAATCAAAATTTTGCCGCTCTAGTTAACACATTGGTAACAATATTTGCGTGTGACGTAACCATTGTTTGAAAAATCACTTTACTTAAGTAACACTGTTTGAAAAATCATTTAAATCTTAATTATGAAACATATTAATTATATTATAAGCATCCAATCTTTTTTTTTATTAGTAACCATCTAATTTTTATGAGTAAATTACACTCCCCTCCCTTCTAAGAAGCTGGAATTACACTCCCCTCCCATCTTATGTTAAAATATACTCTCCCCTCCCTTGAAAAATAAATTTTATATTCCCCTCCTTATAAGATGCTTGAATTACAACCACCCCCTTAATAATTAAATGTGCATATACTTTAATCTATTTTAACATAAATAAATATTTTTATGATATATACTCATTTTGAACCACCATTTAAGAAAAATAAATTCATTTTTTTTATAATTTAAATGTCAATGATAATTAAATTTAAATATTTTGCTATTAATTTTATAATTTAGAGTATAAAATGAACTTTTAAATAACCATACTTTATCATGTTTATTAACTTTTCACATATTTTAATTTTATTGTGGGTTGTTTCATATTTTTATAATAGGGTTTAAAACTATATGTTAATGAAATTGTGAATAAAATATAGAGAAAAATATGTATTCAAATTTTGATTATATTAAAATAGACTTGGAATACTAACTTTTTTCGAAGTGTATTAGATTATTATTTTTTTGCTAGAATATTATAAAGAAAAATAATTATTGAGAGAGTAAAGTGTAGATTTTGACATAAGAGGGGAGGAGAATGTAATTCAAGCTTCTCTTAGAGGAGGGGAGTGAAATGTTTTCTAATATGTTTTGAATAAGAGGAAAGGGGAATGTATATTTTAACATAAGAGATGAGGGGAGTGTAATTCAAGCATCTTTGAGGAGAGGGGAGTGTAATTTACTCAATTTTTAATCATGACATTACAAACAATATTGTTATTACATTACAAACTTCAAATGTTGACTTTTCTTCTTCTTCAAAAGTTATTTAAATTCCAGTATAAAAGTTATTTTAAAACGCTCTTAACTTTAATTGTAAACTATTAAAATCTTTTTATGTGAATACAAGTTCTATGATTAATTATTATAATATCAAAACCTATACCCAATTTTTTGACACAAAACCTTAACCAAGTTATCAGTTAACAACCTACAAATAGTTGTTTCTAACGACTTTATACATGTAGTAAGAAAAACTTTATGTTTCATAAAAAATGAAATAAAAACAAAAACTGGTTTTAGAGCACATGTCACGTTTTCAAAAAAAAAAAACAGCATTTACATTATAAAGTAGAAAATGGCCCATGCAGGTTTCGAACCTGCGACCTTCGCGTTATTAGCACGACGCTCTAACCAACTGAGCTAATGGGCCATGTTCCTTAATTTCGCTGCAAAGGTAGATTTGAACGTTATAAATACTTTGACTAATAAACGAGAATGTTGTCCAGTTCTGCAATTTCTTTACTACGCTAAAAAGAAGAGAATTTATTCATCCAATCAAATGCTATGCAACTATGCTATATATAAAAGTGCAAAGAGCAACAAAATAATGACATATATAATTTTGAGCTTATTACAAGCTCCGCAAGGAACAATCCATTACGGATGAATGATCTAAAAATAACTTAAAAATAATTTCTCTTCTATTTTTTTATTAACTCTGCAGTTTGAAACGTAATGAGATTCTTATGATCGAGAGTTAAGTCAGAAGTAAGTAAATTCTATCCAAAAAGTAGTTTTAATGGAATTTGAGTTCGGTTTCTCTCAAACAATTTTGTCCTCAAATTAAGTGTAAGGGTAATTGATGAATGCATTGAAATAGATGAAATAACTTTGTAATAAAAATGATTTTAAAAAATCTTGTAAAATGAAAAATAATTAAAAAAATTCTGGAAAAGATTAATATGTATCGAAATTTTCAAAAAAAATTATAAAAAGAAATCTTAATTAAGTTCCTAAAAAGTTTAAGTTCTTGAAAAAAAAATTTAAATTTTTATTTTTTGCATAAAAATTAAAAAACAAACTTTTCAATTTCGAAAGAAAAATTTGAACTTTTTAAAAAAAAATTCTAAATATATTTTCTTATTATTTTAAAAAGTTTCGTAATAGTTTAAGTTCCTTAAATTTTTTATAAGAATTTTTTTATATTAATCTTTTCAGAAATTTTAAATTTTTCCAGATTTTTTTATTAATTTTTCTAGAATTTTTTCATTGTTATTCATTTTACCAGATTTTTTTAATCATTTTTATTAATTTTTAAATTTTTCCGTTATTTTTTTCATTATTTTTATTTTTTGTAATTTTTTTTCGTTTTTTTAAATTTTTTATTAAAAATCACAAATGTCACATGTACCCAATAAAAAAATAAAAATAATTATACAGTCAGCGCACCGCGTCATCATAAAAGATGACTCAGCGTGCCACATCAGTAAAAATGCACAATCAGCTGGCCTAGGGGGTATTCCAAAACAAAAAAAAATTTACAAGGACGGAATATGACAAAAAAAATTTACAGGTGGAAAAACAAAAGTGACCTATATTACAAGGGGTAAGGATCTATTAACCCAAGAATTTATAAAGACTATTTGATTTGAAACAATTATTTATCGAACTTTGTTTACCGGACGAAAATTTGGATGGTTAAGACAGATAAATACTATGAACTGGTTTGAATTATAAACAACCACAACAATTAGTTTCCATATCTGTACCATAAAATTGATAAACTAACCAAATTCTTTGAAAGAAGTAAATCATTTGAATGAAAAAAAAAGCACAAGATAGAAAATGAATTCCTTATGCTTATGCCAATGGATAATCATATTCCATTATCTATAAGCTGTAAGCAAGCACAAGAGGAAACACAAGTTTCAAAGTAAGGCATTCTAACACAACTTATGTTGATTGAATTACCAATGCATTCTAACACAACTTATGCTATTTCTTGTGGCCATTATTTCATCAAAAGGAACCCTTTTCTTGAGTTCAGGTCTTTGCTTTGGAGCACTGTGAGACCTTACCACTCTTCTCTTAGATGAATGAGTATTAGCCATGTAGTTAGGAAAATTTGAGTAAGGCATGAACAAGCTGGTGTCTTCTGAAACACTCTTCACCACAGTATTAGCTTGCGAAGAATTCACCAATCGAGGAGTGCTATGAGCTGTGTAGAGTCTGCGTTCATCGTTAACATTATTGTTGCACCAATCAAAATCTTGAGAATATTGGCAATCATGAACTGAGATTCGACGCGGAATTTGACAAGGAAGAGATGTTGCATCATAGCTGTCATACAAATCATCTCCATATTCGGACATTGCAGATCTCGAACCAGACCTGTGAGGATCAACCAGAACAACTTTCGGGTTCGGAGCAAATCTACTCGAGGAATTGGGAAGCCATTTATCGTGTTGTCGGTTTCTAGTTTCATCGAACATTTGCTACAAGAGAAAGAAAAAAAAACGAGTAAATAAAGACTAAAATTTTGATGAATTCCAATTGAATTGGCATACAGTAATCGAGAAGTTGTTTTAATTACCACATGTTTTCGTCCACGAATTTCTGGCTGATATATGTTCTCCTTGTCGATGATGGAGTTACGGGCTCGCCTTGACCGGACAACAGCTTGAGCTCTCATTAGAGCTTGCATACTGTGAAGTGTTGCAGCAACCCTTTTTCTAACTAGGAACCCTCTAACAAGAGCTTGGATCTTAACCAATCCTTTTAGTGCTCTACGAGCCTTTCGCGCCTGAATGCAACAAACAATAGGAAATTTGAATTGCTAACAGAACACACAACAATACTATAGCCCAACAATATGTTTGCATTAGATGATGATACTAATTAGCTAGGTGTAGAAAATAGTAAATTAAGCAGTTATTTCAAATCAACAACCCAAAAATGAATGTGGTACTGTTTCATTAATAGCTAAGCTTATGTTTCGACGGACACAAACTCATGCCGCCTTGCTTTTTATAAAAACTACTATATTTTCAAGCTTCGACAAAATTACAGTGTCACATGATTTTGTTAAACTCACCGTAAATCTAAACATGCACTAAGAATCAATAACAACTTTCTGACTTTTGAAGGTAGACATAAGAGTAAGAATCAACTAAAACACATCATTTGTCACAACCAAAAAAGTATGTGTCACATAGAGAAAGCTACAAGCATTACCATTTACAAAACAATAAAATTCAGCAAATGACATTAATTTGTGTAAACAGAAAAAACAGACAACATATGAACAAATAAAAACATTCCTAAAACCAATTCAATATGAACTTTCCTAGAATACAAAAGTTGATCACATTCACATACCAAATAGCCTCTGAAAATAGTTTGAATCTTTACAGCAGCCAACATCTCCCTGCTTCCAAATAACAATGACTTTCTTCCACTGCCATGGCTTAATGACCTCACAAAAATTGCATTTTTGTTATGCTCATTCTGTTTCTGTTTTTCAGCAACATAGGATTTGTACCAAGCATCATCAAAAGCAGGAGCACTAGTTTGATGGTCAATGTGATTATCATCCTTCCCTGATCTTTTCTTCTCCTTCTTGTCAAGAACCAATGGTCCTGATTTGTTACTATGCTCCTTCTCTTTCTTCATTCCAAACAAACCCTTCAACCATCTACTAGCTTTTCCCATAATTACACACTTTTTTTGTGTGAATGTCACAATCTGAAGTGAAGAACAATTTTAAAGTTAAACTCAAATGTGATAAAAGACAAAGTGTGAGTTTCTATAAGAATAGAGAATAATAATAAGTGTGTAAAATTGTAATGCAAGGTGAACAAGTGTAAAAATCCAATGAATACAAGTGGTACCTAATGCTATATAATATATAGTAAAATTGTCACAAATTTTATGAACAAAGTGGAATTTAGTGCCAGAATATCTCCAAATAATAATATAGCAGAATCTATACCTCAAATTGAAAATAGAGAATTGATGAAAGCAAGTTCTGGATGCAAATATAAACACTAAATAATAATACTAATAAACAGAATCATGAAATTTTAAAATAATAATCATTATTCTAATAAATTAAATATTAAAGGACAAACTTCTGACACACTTGATGAACATATGAGACAAAGGTTACAAATTAAAAACAAAGAACAAAGGTGAAATTGAAAAAGTTGTAATAATTACTTGGAAAAAGCCTAAGATCTTCTTAAATTCAAAAAAATGGAGACACCATCAATAATTACCCTACAAAGTACAAAGGAACATAATAATTCCTAGTTTTCCATGCTTAAATTTTATTTTATTTTACAAATTATAAAAAATAAAAATAAAAAAAAAAGAAAACTCTTTGTTCAAAGTTGGAATAGGAACCTTTCAGTAACACCCTTTTAGGCCCTGGTGAAAATGAGTTAGAGATTTTGGATTTTAACTTGTGGTAGAAAAGATCTTTGAACAGTGATTCCTCTTGCAGACAATGACAGTTTCTGTGTTAAAGATGATTCATTTGTTCTGAAACAATACTTGTTGAAAAGGACCTTTCCAAATGGGGTTAGGAAGAACCGATCAATGGAATTTTCATGTCAAATAATGCAATTTCCAATGGCTTTGTTTGACTCCTAGGGCTGCTCAAAATTAATACTACACGTGATTTGCTTAGTGATCTTAATAAACTTATTAGTACTACTAGTACTATCTGATTTTTATTCAAATTTTGAATATGTATAATTTGTGTTTTCTTTTCAAACTATAACAAACTATAGTAATTGACGCATTGTTTTGTTGATAGTGGATTTTAATTTGAAACTGATGCATGCATAAAGATAGGAACGGATTACAGTAATAAAGGAGACATGAACGGATTTGAAATTATTGTTTTCTACACCGTCTTTTGAAAAATTGTGATTGGTAATCGGTGTAGATTTTAGAATTTACTTGACCATTGTGGGTCGATAGTAATAATGGACAAAGAAATATCAAATAATATAAGAATGCAATGACATAGTTCATTTTATAGTGACACTTTAACTTTTAATCTATGTTCGTGACACTCTAATTTTTAATCTCAACTTGTGATTAAGAAGTCTCAAAGCAGTCTCAAAGCAATAACTGTGTTGAGAAATTTAAGAGTATGAACATCACCTGCTTGAAAAATTCGGGAGTATGAACATCATCCACGTTTTATAGCTTTATATAGTATTTTAATATTACTTTACGTTAGTATGATTTGAATTAAAAAACCTTTAAAAAATATAAAAGAGTCCTTAATTTGCAAGATAACTTGGAACATTGGAATAAAATTAAAATAGACTTTTGACCCGTCGCACAGGTTTATTAGAACACAAAAGAACTTAATAGAAATGCACTGTTAATATTAAAATCATCATAATATGTCTTCCAAGACATTTACAAAAAAAAAAAATGATATTTTTATATGATTACCATTTCTAGAAAGATCAAATTTCTGAAATTGAAATAGTATACGATAAATTCACTCAATCAAACTTATATTCAAAAGTAATGTGGAAGCTAAAAATTTACAATTAAAATATACAAAAAACCATATACTTTCTACATAAGCCTTTACAATGCATAATCTGAAACAACTTTAAAATACACAACTTCATTATTTTTCATTCTAGTTGTGCACCCAACTAAATAACAATCGCTTGTGTGAGCTTATTTGTCTTGCAAAATAGGAATCTGCGTTAGTGACCAAAGGAATAGTAACATGTCAGATATGAATTTTTTTTTTCTTTCAATGAACTTCAAGCACCACTCTTTGCATTTCTATCTCATGATGCTTAAGCAATACACCTCAAAGAAACAACTCGATTCAATCACTGGTTCGCTTACTTTTGTCCACATCATCAATTCAATCCTGCATACACAGTTTTGAATTAATACAAAAAACACCAAAGTTGGTGGATAAAATATTTTAGTTACTAAAATAGCATGAGAATATGCAAGCCTAAAATTCATCAATCAAACAAAAACGTTGCATTATATATGAACCAAGAAAGTAAAAAAGCTATTTCTTGTAAAAACGTATACATATGTGTGTGAGATTTGTGT
>Ga0315914_1007841_pt1 | contig 14574 bp, 4 predicted proteins | sample MpolenodulesMG_FD_203920 | JGI IMG/M metagenome (GOLD analysis project Ga0315914, IMG submission 203920) | Medicago polymorpha root nodule microbial communities from Los Angeles, California, United States - elongated nodules | ecosystem: Host-associated > Plants > Roots > Nodule | place: USA...
GATCATTCAACCGCTCATTCAGCACCTTGATCCCAAGATGCTCAGATAACTCTTGGAACAGAATCTTAATAAATATACGCGAAGCAGAAGTTGTGTCCTCTTCAGTCAACCGGATATAGGACAACACGTTCCAAGGGAGAGCGGATGTGGCAAGCAAATGAGCAAAAAACTGTGCCACATTTCGGAGTTGATTTGTTTGAAGCCTGTGAATTATTGACAACTGTTGAGCAAAACACTTTTCAAAGTTCTGTTGATAAACTTTGTTGATCATACAAAAGCGCTCCCCCAGAAGACCATAGTATCGACGATAAGATTTTTCATAGCTGCAGCATTGTAGAATCATACTGCATAATTGGATCTCTTGACCTTTCTGGAGATGAATAATTCTGAGAAGCTTATGACCAGCTTCCTCAAAATCTAAACAAGACATAATAGTCAAATATATAGCCCTTCGAAGATTCACAAGATTGGTATCGGTTTCATCCCTTATCTGCATATGCTTCTCGCCATCTTCTTCATCTGATTCAACGTCTGAGTCACCTTCTTTATCACCCTCAATTTCTTCTTCTTCGCCCAAGATAGTTTTCTTCAACTGCTCATAATGCTTTTCATTCTCTGCATAATCGGGATCCATTCTAAATACATCAAGCGAAAACTCTGGATCTGCAGTCTCATCCAACGACACTTCATGCGTGAACTGATTCTCCTCGTCAACGAGGTCTAATTCAGGTGGAATAGCTGGATAACTATGAAACCTAGTTTTTCTTACAGCAAATAAGTCTTGAATTAGAAACTGAACACGCTTATCAACTTCACCATATAAAATCCAACGAAAACGCTCAAATACAGCATGTAGGGCTTTAGGTGAAAGATCCTGTAAAGTTGAACCGCATTCTATAAGAAAACAAACAGCTACTTCAAGACTATCATGAGTAGGGTTATCAAGCAAAACCGTGAGTATTTCCAAAGCAATAATCTCATGTGCAACTAGCTGGTTCACCAAATGTGCTGTAAACTTAACAGTAGCATGTAACTGAGGCTTGTCATTCCTGTGATAAGCCCTTTTGAATTGCAAAACAATTCTTCTGAGTAAAAGATTACCAACTTCAGGAAACTTGGAATTTACGATCGCAACAAGCGCGGTGAACTCAACGGTATACTCCGGATAAGCTATCTGTGAGTTCTGAAGGGATCTGCAGAAGAGACCTCTCCCGCGGATCAAGTTTTGAGAAAACAATTCGGGAACAACGTCTGTGATATATTCCATGGTCATGACCTTGTTGATGATGCCATTAAAGCTCTTTCTCAAAGAATTCCATCTTAGTTTCTGTTCGTAAGGCGAAATCGTATCATCGGATACATTTGTGGCTGTCATGATGATGATTATGATGAGAGCAGGGTTAGGGTTTTAAGGAAACACTAACGAGTTTTTGCTATTAGGGTTTGGGTTATAATGAATGAATGATGGCTTTTCTTCGCCTTTATATATAGTGGAATGTTGCTTAACATGCACGCTGCTTCCTATTTCTTATCTTTTTTGTTACATGCTACTTCCTTAATTTTCTATAACAAATTTTTAAAAAACCTTTCTAAAATAGGAAACCTTTAGTAACTTAAATTATCAAAAAATAAATAAATAGTATAAGGGTCCGTTTGGTTCGAGAATTAGGAGGGGAGGAGAGGGAAGATATTTTAATTAACAATGTGTTTCGTTCGCAAGGGGAGGGGAGAGATTTTAAAATTATTTTACTGTTTTACCCTTAAACTTAATTAAACAAGGATAATAAAGTAATGAAACAATAACGATGAAATCGATAACAACACGATGTAGACGATCAAATAATGGATTAGTAATAGGGTTGTTATAAGTAGTAATAAAAGTTGTTACAAAGAAAAGTTGTTACAAGATAATATAACTTATAACCTAATAATAGTAAAAGTTGTTTCAAGGATAATATAACTTAATAATAATAAATATTCTTATAAGGATAATATTGAGATTTTAAATTAATCTAAGGATAATTTTGGCAATGCAATAAAATTTGCTCCCATTCCCTCCCCTCCCCTCCCCTCCCCTTCTAAAAATTGAACCAAAGTACCAAACACTTCAAATTAAAAATCTCCCCTCCCCTCCAAAACTCTCGAACCAAACGGACCCTAAATGTTATTTGAATTATCAAGTTAATATGAGATTAAGGCTATTTTGGTATTATGGATTTTTTTAAAATGAAATTTTGGATATATTAGGGTGCGTTTGGATATATGAGAGCAGGGTATGACATGACATGAAGAAAAAAATATTACCAGAGAAATGTAGGAAAAGCCCAAAAATTGGTTACCTGACAAACGAGAAGCAGCCGCAGTCAATTCAGAAGTACAACGTGAACATTACAATAAAGAAGTGAGGAAGCGAGCAAACCTAATATCTAAAGGATAAAATCTTATTTTTAGTTTACTAATCCGCTGGACAAAAAGTTGTCCCCAACTAAAGTGGTGGACAAAAAAGCGATACAAATCAAACGCGATACAAATATTTTTGTCTCGTTCAGTCCTTTTTTTTTAGCAAATCAAACGCACCCTAAATGTTTTAAAGGTGTGACTAGAAAAATCTAATCTTACTTTTTTTTTTAGGGAGAAAATCTAATCTTACTATTCACTCCAAAGAAATTGAGAAATAAATAGCGATAATTAATATGCATAGTTTAAAACATACAAGAACTTATGTGCATATTGTTAAAAAAGATAAAAATTATGTAGAACAATTCCCTTAACTCAAATCAGTTAAACTACTCAATACCTCCAATTAACCACTGTTTTTCGAATACAATTAACTATAAGTTTAAATTTCTTAACAGTTTTAAAACATTACTTAAGTTCGATTTGTTTTCTCATATTAAAAATCATCTATTAAAGAATGTTTTGTAAAAAAACTATTCAATAATGTCTCCTCATGTAAATGTTTATTAATATTTAAGAACATTATACTCCAATAAAATGAAATCACAAACAAATCAAATATTCATAATTACGTCATAATAAAATTAACAATGAAGTTGTACCAAAAAAAATAAATTAACAATGAAGTATCTACAGAAAATAAAAACACTAGAGCACATCAAAATTAAACTCTAAATTTTATGGTATCATGTATCCAAATATTGTTATTCAAAGGGTTTAAATTCTAATTTAAAAAAATACGAAAAGAAAAGTATTGTTGTTTATTGGGACGAATGACATGACAAGAAAAATCTTTTATTTGATAGGGACGAAACTTGTTGAAAAAGCAAAAAAACCTGCGAAAAAGAGACAATTGCCATGGGTTTGTGTGGGACAAGATTCATTTCAAAAGGGTTGTGAGGGTTGCTCTTGTCTTAGGCCATATCTAATTAAAACATGATCATAAAAATAAAATCAGAGTTAACATTTCCCTTTATAAAAAAAATATTTCAAAATTTGAATTAATCTTTCAATTTATTTATAAAAATGGAACCAAATTAAAGAGTATAATGTTGATGCGACATTTATTGACAATAAGATGAAAATAGACATATATTTATTGCTACGAATGAGTCTTACATTAAATGCAAAGATATCATGATGGGAGCTTTATAAGAGTCAAAACAGTTGTATTCTCCCATGTTGTCGGTGAATGAGTAAGGCTGTTTGTTACAAACTATTAGTGGATTGTGGAAACGAGTCTCGATAATGTTAATTTTGAGCTAGATGCAAAATCGTTGGTAGATAATTTTAATAAGCATTCTCACAATTAATCTTATTTGGTTTTATCATTTGGATATTGTATTTCTTTTTTAGTTGAATTATGTCAAAACTCATTAATTGAGTTTTCGAGACATCAAACTAATGTAATAATATCCCATGAATATTATACAACTAATTATCAAGTTTTAGAGTTAATATCAAATTATATTATTGATGCTGTGTTTAAATATATGAGTTAAATTTGTTTGAAAAATACTCTTTAGACTTCCATTTTGTGTCTCAACCACTCCAAAACTACCAAATACTACAATCACATTTACCTGGCGTTGGAGGACTTTTAAAATTAGTTAAAACAATTTAAAAACATCGTTAAACCGATCTAATAAATGTCAAACGACACTTAACTATTAGATAGTCGACTAACATTTAAGTGTCGCTTGGAAAAAGTTGCAAAATTTAGGAATTTTCAATTGGTTTAGGCCAAACAAAATTCGTTAGCCCAACTAAAAGCCAGCCCAATAGAAAAAAGTTCTAGACCCTTCCTCTCAAAACACAAATCAAATCAAATCACTCCATCCTTCTTTCTAGACCTTTCCAACCCTTCTTTCTTAAACCAAACCCTTCTCTTCACTCCCTCTCCAAAACCACATCCACAACCGAACCACCAATTCTCACCGTACGATGGCGAAATACGGAGAAGGCGATAAACGGTGGATCGTTGAAGAACGCCCAGACGGAACAAACGTCCACAACTGGCACTGGTCCGAAACAAACTGTCTAGAATGGTCTAGAACCTTCTTCACCAACCTTCTCTCCAATCTCACCATCCTCAACGGCGAAGGTAACCTCTTCATCAGAACCACCACTCTCCGTAGCCTCACCGGCGAAGCCTACATCAACATCCGTAAGGGGAAGATCATCCCTGGGTATGAAATCAATCTCACTGTTTCGTGGGAAGGTGAAGCGAAGGATAACGAAGGGAATTCGTTGTTGAAGGTTAATGGTGCTGTTGAGATTCCGTATATTTCTGATGAGAATGCTGATGAGGATCCTGATGTTAGGGTTATAGTTGAAGATGAAAGTCCAATTGGGAGGAGGATTAAGGATGCGATGTTTCAGAATGGGAAGGTGGTGATTTTGGAGAAGGTTAGGGTTTGGGTTGAGAGTATGTCGAGAGGTGGTCCCGTTAAGGAGGATTTGGAGGTTAAGAAGCCGGCGGCTCAGGCAGTGAAGCAGAATAATGTTAATGTTCCGGCGACGGTGACAGCAACAGCAACAGCGGCGACAAATGCTTCTGTTAAGAAGGAGGAGAAGAAGAAGGAGAGTAAGAAGGGTAGGAAGAATATTGTGATGACGGAGAAGTTTAATTGTAGGGCGAAGGATTTGTTTGAGATATTGATGGATGAGAATAGGTGGAAGGGTTTTACGCAGAGTAATGCGAGGATTAGTAAAGAGGTTGGTGGTGAGTTTAGCATTTTTGATGGGTCTGTTACTGGGAGTAATGTGGAGTTGCAAGAAGGGAAGTTGATTGTGCAGAGGTGGAGATTCGGTAGCTGGATTGATGGTGCTCAATCTCAGGTATGTGGTTTTTATTTGGTCTTATACATGTTGTAGAATGTTCGTTAGATTGGTTCTGCTGCATTGCTATTCTAATAGACTATAATGGCATTAAGTTGGTAATGATGTGTATGCATTTGAATATAAGTAAATAAACAATGTTAGGATACATTTGATAACAGATCCAGACATAGGGATGAATTTGATTAACGAGTAAATACTCAAAATGGTACTTGAAATTGTAAGGCCTGTAAAATGTCTTTGAAATTTTTAAATTTTAGTCTAATTCGTCCCTCCCTTGGTATTTGCAAGGACTAGAATGACATTAATGTTGATTGTGTGTTAAATGTTATGTTGAATGATGTCAAATTAACGTAGCGATGCATAATGGTTTATTTTTGCAGGTGAGACTTGTTTTTGAGGAGCCTGAACCAGGAGTTACTGTTGTAAACCTGACACATACCGATGTACCTGAGGAAGATAGGTTAGTGTTTTAAATATTGGGAATGATTGTGTCATCTGTGGAATGATTGGAATGTTTGTTTTATCTTTCTGGATGATTTGCTGATATGGTTGGTTTTTTTTATACAGGTATGGGAATGCTACTGTGGTGGAGAACACTGAAAGGGGATGGAGGGAACTTATTTTCCAAAGGATACGTGCTGTTTTTGGCTTTGGAATCTGATTGTTTTTTCATGTAGTGTGTCTTGCTGATTTGCAGATTAGATTAATGGATTCACATTGGATACTGAAAATTGCAATGGTTACTGTTACATTATCTTTATTACTGTAGGCATCTTTGACTGTGCAATATAACATGTTTCTTACTTTGTCTAGTTTGAATATGAGTTTTGTGATGTTAATTCTTTTAACAATCGTTTACTGCAAAGATGAACTTGAATTAGGAAATGGAGTACAAAATGACTGCACACTCTTGGTTCTGAGTAGTGATGCATTTCATAAACTTGAACTAGGAAATTAGGTATAACTGACTGCACACTAGTTTTTTTGAAGTATAACTTGAACTAGGCCGAAAGAGATCAGATGATGTCTTTCATAGTTAATTAGCAGCGGTTCTGATTTCTTGTTAGCAAACATTTTCTCAAGGCATGTAAGAGTCTTATTTGCTAATGAGTTTTGCCACATCTGTTGCATTTGAATGTTGTAGAGATGAGGTCTCTTTTTAACACATCCTCTCTAACACATTCTTATTGGGTGACATTAATGTATGTCCTATCATTTTATGTGGAATCAATTTTCAAAGAGTTGAACTTACATTGATTTAATTACCCAATAAGAGAATGAGTGTTAAAAAGAGGTATTCATATTTTGAGATTCCATTCCTACATTTGGCTCAGAGATGTCTGATGTCCAGGAACCCCCATTACTAGAATTTACGTTGATTGTATTTGGTGGCTATTTGTGGGCTATTTTCCGTTTCTATTTGGATCAATCATTCAATGCTGAGGATTTGAGAGAACTTACCGACTATTGACTTCCTATAGTTGGAGATATTTGAAGATATCATATAGGGCGTCAGTGTTAGTAATCCTGCACCTTGTGGGTATCATGAATGTCATGGACTAAATTATATTAACAACTAACATAGGCCACCCCTTTTGTTAACGTTCATTTGCAACAGAGGAGTCGACTCTCAATGCATTTGTGATAAAATTATTTCATAGTTATTGCTAGACAAAAAATTGGATATCGCAAAACTATACCTTTATACCAAAGAAACTATTAGATTCATAAAAACACTATTATTTCATAGTTATTGCTAGACAAAAAATTAGATATCGCAAAACTCTCCACAATGTTATCAAAACACTATTAGCTTGTAATTAAAAGGGAAGAATATGAGAAGATGACTAATTATCATCATATTAATCTGAAAAGTCATTTAAATAGTGATTTTTGATTAGTTGACTGTAAAAATTTGTGGATAAGGGTTTCTGCATAATGGAACCAATCCTCTGTCTGTTCAAGCAAAAACTAAGGATATGAATTAATCTGTCTAGGCACTAATTAAACTGATGATGGCAAATGATAATGTTGGTGAATTTGCAGTGAATGAATTTTACTTTGGGTTTTCAGATGAATATAGAATCTAACAAATATAACTAAATATTCACGGATAAATATAGAATCTATTTATTTGTTTTATAAAAAATGATTTAAAAACAAATAATATGGAATTATCTATGGATATAACAAATTTCTATGCATATTTGTTTTTTAGGATGCAAAATTAATAAGTATTCGGAATACTTTTAAAATATTATTTGTTTTTTAATTAAAAACAAAAAGGTGTAGTCAATTTTTCTCTACAAAAAAAATTGTAACTAATATGCACTTCCATGGATAGGTGGATATAACAAAAAAAAATTATGCAAAATTAATAAGTTTTTGGAATACTTTTAATTTTAAAATATTACGGTTGGGAAGTTCATTAATTGGTGTATCAAAATATACAATTAATTGGACTTACAAGTATTATGGTTGGGAAGTTCATTAATTGACTTTGTTGTGAAAGATATGCCTTAAAATATATACTCCCTCCGGTCTCAAATGTAAGCAATTTTTCACTTTTTAAATTCATTCAATAAATGATGTATGTGGTCCATGATGTAGATTACATACATTATTTATTGAGTGAACCTAAAAAGTGAAAAATTGCTTACATTTGAGACCGGAGAGAGTGGTTTGTTTGGAAGACATTTGAAGATATACTTATGGTATAGCCTCCACAGCTGCAACAACTCATCATCTTGCAGGTATGGCCAACAATCTAAGTAGTTAATTTTACATAATTTTTTCTTCTGTTATTGATTCAGATCTTTTACCATAATACAATTCATAAAAATATGAAATAAAGTAGTTTGTTGGTTTTGACAGAACTGGACACATCATAAAAGAGGCATAATCATCCAATAAATCTATATGTAATTTAAAATTAGGACTTTCTAACTTGATTTAACCTGGGAACTTATAGATCCTGAGTATGGAAGTGATCTTGCATTGGTCTAAAGTAAGTTTTTTCTAAAAAAATAAAAAAAATAAATCGATTTTGAAAGCTTCATTACTATTGAAAGAGTCATCCTATATCAAGTCAAAGTTGGTACAATTGTCTTAGCTTCATTATATTGTCATATATTGATCAAGATAGTTCTAATTGATGATGAAGCAGACTTGAATCCAGTAAAGTCAGAAGGTATAAAATAACCATGAGAAAGATGAACCCACAATGAAACAGCAATAGTATATAGTGAAGTAGGAAAAATTGATTTGATCACTTTACAACTGAAGTATTGGGAAAACTGAAGGTTGAACAACCAAAATGGCAGAGTCTATTTTAGAGGAGGATGCAGCAAAACATGGCTTCTGCAATCATGGCACCTGTTTTGTAAGTTAACATATTTATTAAGCATGAACATGATTATTATGATATAGTATTATACAAAAATATATTGAATCTGCATAATTAGAATAAAAAATAATTATGATAGTACTTACTTGTCAAACGTTTTTAAATATTTCTTTGTAAGCAACGTTTGTGGTAGACTCTTTTGGGAGTTTATGTTCATCATGTATGAGTATCTTTATACCCTTTTTGCTAGTTAAACTATTAAGGGTAAAAATGGAATAAAAGATTATAAGCTATAAACTATAAGTTTGTTGTAAAAAATTGTTACCAAACAGAGTTTTTTTTGTCATACAAGCTTATTAGTTATCCGCTATAAGCTATAAGCTCGTTTTTTGGCCTTACATATAGATTTTTTTTTTTGACAATAACATATATGGAAAAAAGATTGTTGAAAGTGTTATTTAGTGAAATATTAATAATTTATAATTAGTTCATTTGATCATACATTGTACAAATAAAAGTTTAGTTGAGTTGAGTAATGAAGGCAAAACAAGGATAAATAAGTTTCATGAGTAAGAGAGAATTAAAAGATTTATTTTAAATCCACTTTTAGTCACCATATTTTACTTGAAGTAAGACTTTAGCCACCTTATTTCAAAATGTGTTTTCGTATGCAACTTTCACACATTATTGCAATTTTCATCCTAATCCAGATTTTGGACCTCCAAAATTTGTAATTTTAGGGCAACAAAACTAGTCATTTTTGGGTCCAAAATTGATAATTTTCAGTGTTTTCTCTTCAAATTCCAAGTTGTGGCAAACAATTACCACTTTTTAGACCGAAAATCAACATGTTTGGGTCTTAAATATATGGATTGGACTAAAATTGTACCGATGTGTGAAACATGTGAATCGAAAACCTCAAATTTTAAACAGAGTGGCTAAATTTTGGTTCAAGAAATATAGAGGGATCAAAAGTGTATTTAAATCATGTATGTATTTTTTTCTCTTTTTTAATAAGTCACATATGCACTAATCATCTATATTATACATAGCTATAAAAAATACTCCTATCAGCTTTATGAAATAGTGGGTTAATGAATTAGACTTATTATCAGAAATTTGAGTTTAATGAGCATGCACCTTCAGCATAAACATCTACGCATAAAATAGATACTATCTTGAACCACATAAGCAAATTCCAAGCGAGGTGGATCCAGACTTTAGGTACATGTGGAGCTAAAATTTTAAAGAAACAATAATGCAAACTATATTAAAAATAAAAAATAATATTGTTTGATACAATACATTACAATGAAAATTGTCTTATATCAATTTGTTGAAAATGAGCTAAAATGATATCATCGTTTTCTATCCGTTTGTTGAAAATGAGCTAAAATGACATCATAGATAATTGTTAAAAGAACATCTCTTTCTACTGGCATGGGGTATGACATCTATATATAAGTTACAAGACAGACATTTAGCCACTGATCATCCATTTTGTTACATATATTACTCTTCATAACTTTCATATCTAAAAAAACACGTTCAACACTTGCAGTTGCTATCGGCAAGAGCAAAGTCAACTTCTAAAGTTTATAAACCATAGCAAATGTGTTGCACTTATTTGTTTCCACATGTTTTGCACAAAGATTTGAAAGCCCTTTCAACTTAGCAAATTTTGGGTCAGATCGAACATTTGTAACATAATTCTTAAGTTGAGTGCGTAACGCCACTTTCGACACATCTATAAAATTATTTGGATAAAACTCAATCATCCTCAATAACTTGTTCACATCAAAAATTGCAAATGACTTTGCAGAACTCGAGTATGAAACACACGGTAAAAGTTTAATATTCTGCTGCTGCGTTTTACCTATTATAAAAATAAAAAAATAAAAAAAGGACGTGGAGCTATAGCTCCACATTGCCCAACATGGATCCGCCCTTGATTCCAAGGTCATGAAATTAAAGCATTCATTTTGCACCATCTTTGTCAGCAATTCCAAGGTCATGAAAAAAGATATGAAGAAAATTCAAAATACAAAAAAACTCAAAATTCGAAAAAAACTCAATTTGGGCAAACTATTCATCTTTGGAGTAAGTTATTTTTCAACAATTTCATTCCAGAAGGAAGTTCCTCATCTGCTGCCATTTCATCCCTTGTCCTTTTCTTTCTGCTGGTAATTGTGACACGTGCATACCTTTTCTCGGCAGTAATGGAATCTTTTTCCATTGCTTTGATCTAAGTTTCAAAAATTCATTACTATTAATTATATATCATATATTAAAGGGACTTTTCAAATTCATATCGGGAGATTCTTTTGACATTTTCTTGCCTCTTTTTCTGATGAAGTACAAAAAACAAAAAAAAAAAAATGAAAACAAATAGAAAAAGATGAGAGATCTTCAAGATCCCCCTTTTTCATGTATCCTCACATTCTTCTTGATTATTCTTGAGAGATCATCAAGATCCTCCTTCCTCTTCCTTTTGAGATTTCATTCCTGCACTTGGTTTAGAGATGTCCGATGTCCAGGAACCTCGGATTTTACATTGATCGTATTTGGTGGCTATTTGTGAGTTGTAGTTTCAATTTGGGTCAATCATTCATTGCTGAGGATTCGAGAGAACATGGTGATTGGGATCATGTATCACAAATGCTATTGACAAGCGACTCTTCTTATAGTTGGAGATATTTGAAGACATCATATAGTGTCAGTGTTATACTGAAGAAATGGAGTTGTAAATAGTGATTGGAATACTTCGAGTACAGGGGCGACAAGGGCTGGTAACTCAACCACCCAACCGAACAAGTCAGGGGCGAACTGGCTGGCCATAGGTTTGAATCCTATCACCTTATAGGTATCATGAATGTCATCGACTAGTGACTATCATAACACAACCTCATCTGGTTTCATGTTTTTCGGTCTTGGCGGGAAGTCATGTTTGTTTCGGCATCATAGTTACATTATCTTCTTCAATCTACTATTGTTCTACAAACTCCTTAGAGTTAGTTGTTGTATTTAATTTTTACTAGTGTATTTTCCTGGTCTTACACGGGTTATATATATAACATCAACATTTGTTTTTTATGTATAATATTAATTAAAAGTTTATATAACTCAGGAGTTATAAACGACAAAAAAATTTACTTGTGACGTGTATTTTATTAATAAACTATTAATATTTGCTTAAAGTATAAAATAAATAAGTTATATATTTTTTGACAAAAATTAAATAAATCGTAGTTTCTAAATTAAAAAAAAATCATCAATACTATTAGTGTTTGTGTTATATGTATAATATTTATCGAAATTTAAAAGTAATAAAAAAAATGATTGTTTATAGTATAACACATAATTTTTTTGTGGTGATATATCCCATTACTTGTTAAATAAACTATTAATATCTACCTAATATATGGATTTAAACGGGTCCAACAAATGGACAGTGTGATTAGACCCTTCAAATTAGTCGTTATTTGATCAAATTTCAATTTTAAAAAAAAAAACTACTTAGAAGTTAGAACAAAAAATAAACAAATCCTAGTCATCTGTGTTAAAAAATTATCAAGAGTGCATGTTTAGAATGAAAATAATGAGCACATGTAGGTATACAAAATTATTTTCTTATAAATATATGAAATTGATTGAAATTAATAATTTAACCAAACAATCACCGAGAATTTTCTCTATCAATTTAATATTAAAAAAATGAATGAATTATCTATTAAATTTGACAAAATCTATGCTAACTAAAATATAATTTAAAATGAAATTTAATGAAAGAGAAACTGAGAATTGAGAAACGAATAAATAGTTTGAAATAAGGACAAAACTCATGTGAATTTCTTTTTGTGTTTTTCATATGATTCTTAATTAAAAATATATTTTTCATGGGTAGTTTAATTAGGAATCATATGAAAAGCACCTAAAAAAATACATCTAAGTTTCTTGCTAGAATCAAAATAAGGATAAAACCCAGGTGCATTTTCTTAAATGTGTTTCGTGTGGTACTTCACATAAAATACTCACAACTAATCCATAATTTTTTCAAACTTTGTTCTAACACAAAAAAAATGAATTTTAATTATTTGAAGAATCATACGAAAAGCATGTAAGGAAAATGCACCAATGTTTTGTTCATAAAATAAAGGATTTTTTAATGATAAATATTAGCAATTAGTTGTTAAAAAAGAACACAAAGTATATAAATGAATTAAAAGATCAAATGAATATAATAGTAGTAATAGACTCATGAATGGAAAAAATAAAAGTAACACAAGTTAAAAATTTAAATGAAATATTTAGTGGATAAGATCAAAGTAATGTATGGAGTTTTGTTGAGATATTTATGACAAATCAAAACATTAGTTTTAAACAATAAAAAATTGAGAATAAACGTAAAAGTGACACATGGCATTAAAAATTTTACTTTATACATTTTTTACGGCCCGACCTACACTAAAGTAGAGGGTTGAAGGGTCAGTCCAGTGGACCTAACCCATTTTGACAGCTGTAATCAAAAGCATCTCAATCTTAATAATATACAAAGGAGAAACAATTTTTAGGCCTCCAATCCTATGTGTCACATTCTTAAGCCATCATTGCCGAATCATCATTTTCAAAAGTTCAAATTTTAACCACTTTTAACATTCATGACATAGAAACATCATTTTCATAATTTTTTCAAATTTTTAAAATCATTCTCATTCATTTTTACACAAGGAATTTGAAAATCATAATTTCCCTCCAAGAAGCAAGAAAAAGGGGTCTGTCTGTTTTAAGTAAAAAAAACAAAAGTCATTTTAGTAAAAGCCCAAAAGCTATATGGCCTAGTTCTTTCACTCAACAAAAATGGCAAGGTGAAAAAGACTTATCTTCCTCCCTTTTGCAGAAAGTCTGAATTGCAGCACCTTACATGACCTTACAAAGCCAAATCCCTTTCCTTCTTCCTTTCTCCTTCACACTATGTTTCAAATTTCAATTTCCCCCCAAAATCATTCTCCTCTTCTATCACCAACTACTGTCTCTCTCTCTCTCTCTCATTTCCTCTCTACTGCCCCTCAAAACCCTAAACACTCAAGTCTATCAAATCTCAGAACACAACTAAATTCTTTGTAATCAATCAATACCACGGTTGAAACCGAAATCGCCGACCTCCGGTGGATTCGCCGGTCAAGCTATCATCATCCAATCAATCAATTGAAACAAAGGTAAGTGACTCAGAATCCCCAATTTTATTTCACCGCAGTCACTTCAAATCGTATTTTGATTGGTGAAAACCTCCAATATCAAGTATGACAAGAGATGATTTTGTTAGTTTTGATATTGATTTAGAAAGATTTTCGTTTTAATTTTATGTGTAGTAAAAGGTGGACAACTTTTGAAAATCTGAGGGCTTGGAGCAATTGCAAGAGTTTAACAAAAGTTTCGGTAAGCCTTAAGTATGTTAATGACAAGAGATTGTTAGTAACTTTTTGTTAACATGAGCTGCATTCAATTGTTATTAGTAAACCATTTTTCACTTTCTCTCAACACATGATGTGCTGTTTGTAATTGAAATTTGATTTTAAAACAATATGTTTTTATGCTAAAATTGTGCATATGACTCATTATTTTAGATCTGTGAATTGAAGTTCCATGATTTTTTTTTAAAGAGAGAAATAATTCCCTTAATTGCAATGGAATTTTCAATTCACGGTTGCTTGGCTTAATTGATTAATAAAGTAACAATAATTTTGCAAAAGGACCAACGATTTTATAAAAGAAGCTATTTGGTTTAATTGAGTAGTAAAGTAACACCAATTTCTGTCATGAAGATATAGATGTTTAGTAACATAAAGTTTTGATTTTGAGTAATGAATTAACAAGTGTAAATATCAAAAGTGGCTTGAACTTATCAGAATTGTGCTTCCAAGCTGTTT
>Ga0315914_1007844_pt1 | contig 14567 bp, 8 predicted proteins | sample MpolenodulesMG_FD_203920 | JGI IMG/M metagenome (GOLD analysis project Ga0315914, IMG submission 203920) | Medicago polymorpha root nodule microbial communities from Los Angeles, California, United States - elongated nodules | ecosystem: Host-associated > Plants > Roots > Nodule | place: USA...
TAAAAGCCTTAACAATACCATGTTAATAAATCAATACACAGTATAATTAACAACAATCAAAATAAATACTAATTCACAGACCTACCCTTTAGTGGAAGGTTGAATAACGTGTCTTCCATCATCAAACATGTTAATCCCCTCAGCATCCGGCTCCACATCATCATGAATGCTATCTTGACCAGCCTGATAAGGCGGAGGCTGAGATGGCTTAGGATGGCTAGACTTTAATGGAGTTCCTTGTGTTCCTTGAAATCCTGGGTTGGGTATGGAACTAAATTGTGGTACCTTGTGTGAAGGTCCACTTGATAGTGGATATGTCGGCGGTGTGGATGTCGATGGTGTATACGCCGGTGGTGCATATGTATGCGGTGGATATACAAGCAATGGAAATTGGGTAGATGGAGACTGAGAACGGGTAGGTGGAGGCTGAGTATAGGTACAAGGAGATGGAGTCTGTGTATGTGCAGAAACTACTCGAGTTACCTTGCGAGAACGACCATTAGTAGTGGATGCGATATCCTCCTCCTTATCACTAGCTGGACGCTTCTTTGAAGGTTCACTTGATAGTGGATATGTTGGCAGTGCGTATGTCGATGGTGCATATGCATTTAATGGATATACATGTAATGGAAATTGGGTAGATGGAGATTGAGAACTGGTAGGTAGAGGTGGAACATAGGTATGAGGAGATGGAATCTGCGTATGTGCAGTCGTCGGCACAGGTATAAATTGGTCTGGAGAACTAGAAACTACAGGAGTTACCTTGCGAGAATGACTAGTGGTAGTGGATCCAACACCCTTCCCCTTACCACTGGGTGGCCGCTTGTGTAAAGGTCCACCCGATAATGGATTTGTAGGTGGTGGATTCACCGATGGAGCATATGCATGATGTGAATATGTAGGTGGTGGATAAATAGGTGGTAGCGTGTATCCCGATGGTGTAAGTTTCGGTGGTGCATATGCATGTTGTGGATACACAACTGATGAAGTATGGGCAGGTGGAGGCGGAGCATATGTATGAGAAGATGGAATCTGTGTATGTGCAGTCGCCGGCACAAGTATGCATTGGTCAGGAGCACTAGAAACTACACTAGTTACCTTGAGAAAATGACTAGTGGTAGTGGATCCGACACCCTTCCCCTTACCACTGGGTGGCTGTTTGTGTGAAGGTCCACCCAACAACGGATTTGTAGGTGGTGGATATAAAGGTGGTGTATTCGCCGATGAAGCATATGCATGATGTTGATATGTAGGTGGTGGATAAATAGGTGGTAGTGTGTATGCCGATGATGCATGTCTCGGTGGTGCATAGGCATGTTGTGGATACACAGCTGATGAAGTATGGGTAGGTGGAGGCGGAGCATATGTACGAGGAGATGGAGTCTGTGTTTGTGTAGACGTCAGCATAGGTATAGACTTGTCTACTCGAATTTCCTCGTGAGTAGGCCTAGTAGTAGTGGATGGAACATCTTTCCCCGTCTGTGTATCTTTTGTCGTCGGCATAGGATTAAGCCGGTCTAAAACATGTTGAGGAGCCACATAAGTGCGCCACTTGCGCTTGTGAGTAGGTCTAGTAGTAGTGGATGCAACATCCTTCCTCTTATCATTGGGTGGGTCAGTTCCTCCCTTATCATTGGGTGGGTTAGTTCCTCCTGATGACATGTTTATCTATTGTGCAATACAATGATAATGACATTTCAACAAAACAACAACAATAAGTCCAAATGGGGAAACATAAGATAACAGAAAAATAAAAATAACAGTTAAAGTCCACCAAAATGAGAAAAAAGATAAATTTTTCATCAACGTCATAATTTTTCTATTATTTAGAGTCATAACTTTCATTTAAAAAGATAGATAGATCACAGTAGTAGGTTTTGGCATCCCCATTCAAATAAGAGATCCAATTGTCTTTGCTACTTGAGTCAAGCTCATTCATGGGAAGCAAAATTAACTACATTAATTAAACTATTAGCTATCTAAACAAACAAACAGTGAACCACATTGAGACATGAACTTCAAATATTAATTAACATAAGCTCAAAAATATGATACAAAGATTCAACAATTAACATTTTTCCTCATAAAATGATTATATAAAAAAAAAATAGTACTAACCAGTGAGTGACGGCTACTGGAAGAAGGGGAGTGAAAAATGAGAGAGAAGAAGGAGAAATGGTGTTGGGCCAGAATTTATAAAGGCTAACCCTAAATTTTTCCGACGAGTTTTTCACATTTCCGAGGGGCATTTTCATTTTTGCGAGGGGCATTTCAATTGCAAAACTAACCATTACTTTCCAACTACTCATTTCCGAGGAAACAAAGTTCTAAATAATGATATTATAATCTTATTTTCAGATTTTATCTATTTCTTTCATTTCACGTTTTTTTCACAATTATTTTGCAATCTCTTGAATCCATTTTTATGTTCATAGCTTCTTCGCTTAGGAGGATTTTTTTCTCCATTCTCCTCATAAAAATTGAACCAAACACAAAATTTAAAACATTCCCTCCAAAAATTTCGAACCAAACGGACCCTTAGTTTTTTCCCTCCTTTGTGAGTAGTTTTTTTTATTTTATTTCTAGAACTAGAAAATAGAGATTCTCGAGGATCTGTATTAACCATAGAGGTTGGAGCTACTAATAGGAACAAATAACAATTTCTAAATAATGCTGCATCTTCAATGATATCTTATGTATTTTTGTCATTATTTGTGTGTTTTTGTCAATGATTCCTTTAGGAAGGAAGAAGCGGAAAGAATGGAAAGCCATGAGAGTGGAGAGCTTTGGGGGTTTAGTTTTCTTCATAATACAAAATCCCCCCTAATTTGGGGGAACTAAAAAATGGTATTGGAGGAGGAGTTTGGAGGGTTTTGGGGGGTTTGGGTAAGTTTTCAAATTCAATCTATGTTGTTATAATACTTTCAAAGTTAAAAATACATTAATCTATTCATTGAACTTTACAAAATATTCAATGATACACCTCTATGATCATTCTCCTATTTATACAAGATACTCTCTATGTCTCTATCACCTAGTGACACTTTTTTTAGAAATAAAATTGTCTTGAGGCTTGCATTCTTATAGGACTCTGTTTAGGCCTTGGCCCAAATAGAGTTAGTTGAGATATTTCCTTGATTTTAGGGATATTTCTAATATAAAAGAGAGGGCAGGGGAGTGAGTAAGGCATTGAGAAATACTATTAGAAAGATGGTTAGGAGAAATTTCTCTCTGGTTAGGAGCATTGTGCTATGGTAGGAGTGTTCACACTCTGGTTTATCCTTTCATTTCTGTTATTCCACCATTAGAGAGCCTTTGAGCTCACCATTATCATTCAATAAAATACAGTTTAATTATCTTGATTTTACGAGTTCTGTCACATTCAGTTTAAAATGTCCTAATGTATGAAAGAGATATGGAGCATAAAAATATAAGCTTCAAAATCTACTCTATTCTGGATGCAGAATGCAGATGATTTTGATTCTTGAGCTAAGCTAATTACCAAACTTTTATGACCTTTGAACCTTTTGTTTTCTCATATTTAATTACAGAGGAACTTTCTTTAAAATAATCTGGTAGTAGGAGCATAAATGAGATGAGACAATTTAGCTACAGAACCTAAACCTACCTCTTCCAGAATAGACCAAAATCAAGTTTAACTTGAAATATGTTTTGTAATCAAATCAAATACGGGTCATTACTATACTAGTTTGAAATCTTAAAAGCAACTGAAAATGAAAAACACAACACTAATAAAATTAAATCCTTATATATAAATTTTTTTTCAAATCACAGCTGCAATGCAGACATTCACAACCACTGTACCGCCTAAAAATTTCGAGAAATTACCTTCACAGCTATTGTACGACTATTGAATGCCTCCAAGTCAGTTTCAACTTTATGAAACCTTACATATCTGATGTCTTCAATTAGAGCACCTTCACAAGAGAAATAAGTTAAGCATCAGAAGAAAATCCTGCAGCATATTTCTGGAAAGTCAAACATCTTTGAACTCACCATGTATGCATCAGGAATGTTGTCACGTGCACTAAAAATAAAAAATAAAAGGTATTAGTTAATATAGTAAAATAAGATATTGAGCAAAACCATAGTAAGATATCATTTGTCTCTAAACTTACTGGTCAAAAAGAAGTCTTGAAATTTCTACATAATGAAATGGTAAATGCTCCAACATCTCTTGGGAGTTTCGCTCTGCCTCCAACACTTGTGTCGTCACAAAAGATGTTATGGAGAAATATTAAGTCTTTATTACTTAAACCAACAAATTTTAAACTGGAAAAAGATCAAAGCATCAAAGCACTACTGTCCACATGTAGACCACCAATTTTGAGATTAGGCACGATGTTCACAATCTCGTCCTCAGCTATGAATTCAAGCTAATTGAGAAACAAAAAACCCTAATATATGGAAATTATCATTCGTCCATACCTCCTCTGATGAAAAGAGTGAGAGTTCATGGTTCGACTGCCCAGCCATTTCTTTTCTTTCGACTTTGAATTCTGTTGTACGGAGAGGAATAAGACTATAAAGGCGTAGAATCACATTTCCCATAAATGCCATAAATACCCCTCTATAAACCATTTGTCTTTTCCTTCTGAAAAACCTTTTGGCATTAAGTAAAACACACGAAATCAATGATAGAAAAACTTAGATAAAGTGAAAGTACAAAATAATCATTTAGTCCTTGAATCAAAAATCAATATCTCCAAATTGAATTTTAAATCCATAAATCTCAAATTTTATCCCCAAATCTCTAAATCTCAAATCCTTGAATCTCATCTAATTCCATATTTTGTTCAAAATCAAATCTTCCATTAAACACCAGAATCAAATCACATGATTTTGTGCGGTGGTGCAAACTCGTTCCAACGAAGTGTTCTCATTCGTCAAACATTAGTCAACTTACCCCCTCTGATAGTTCCACGTTAGTCAACATGACATTGCCGTTGACTGCCTACGTGACACTACCACGTGGTCTGACATGTCATGCCACGTCATACGGGTGTTTATTTCATTTTTTTTTTTTACAAAAAAATCTGGATTTTTTTAAAACGGTTCTGAGCAAATACCCCCCTAAAATTTTATACTTATGCACAAAACGCCAATTGATAATAATCAAACAAATTAGTTTCTGTGACAAACAAACTTTCTTGTGCTTTTGGAAGATTTTCCTTTTATATAAACACACACTTATTTGCAATAAAAAAATTCATGCAATGTGATGTATCTTCATGTTTTTCATACCACAAGTTCATGGATTATGTTGCATACTTCTAGTTTTATTGAATCAAATAACTTCTTTCACCTCCACCATATAAAAGTGTAATTTATTAATAACATGAACCGAACATAATACTTTATTATGACACAATGTTTTGCCATAATGCTTATAATACTTTAAGGTATTGTAACACATGAAAGATTAATGCTTACATTATGAGACAATGCTTACATGAGAGGTTAATGCTTACATCGTGACAAATTAACTAATGATAGAAAACTAAGTAAACATGATGAGAATTAACAGGAAAAATACTCCCTGAAATTTGTCACTTATAGTCAATTATCTTCCTGAAATATTTTAATTTATGTCAGTCCCGTTGTGCAACTCATACCCCTGTGCGGCTGTGCAACTCATACCCCTGTGCAACTCATACAAACCGGAACACAATACACACATACCATTACAACATATCCAGTTAACACATACTAGAACACACATGTGTAATGAATAGTGATAGGCTAGCATAACAATTTAGCATGTCAATTTGTTGTTCTCTCAAATATGTGTAAGCATTTAATACTTTGTTATTAAGATCTGAAGTTGATATTAGAGATAATTATGGACCGGAGATCTTTGAGTGTGAGAAAGTTGATATTTGTTGCAAGTGCTCTTTACGATCTAAGAAGTGATGAATATGAAAAATATGAAGAACGGATTCATTTTCTATTCAAGAACTACCTCACATTGCATGAATTTTTTTAATGGCAATTGTATGTGTGTAAAAGAAAATTTGTTGTTTTCCAATGCATCTCCAAAAGAAAATTAGTATTATTTTTTAATAAAAACATACTACTTTTAGTTGTTTTAACATGTAAAATATTGCACATGTTAAACAAACCCTTTAATTATTAAGCATATTAATGTTGTTTTCAAGTGATATCTTCATGTAATACTAGTCTAAAAACACGTGGAAATGCCTTGACTAATGCCTAAACAGTGACTAAATATATAATGCGTTTGTTTTAGCTTGACTAATGCCTAAACAGTGACTAAATATATAATGCGTTTGTTTTAGCTTTTTAAAAAAGAAAATGCTAACATCATCATGATCCTAGTTAAAGAAGTAAAGATAATAACAATATTTTAAAACTTCTACCATCAATTCTTTAAAAGTATAAAAAATGTTCTTTGTAATACAAAAGTTATTTTTTTCTTTTAACACGTGGAAATGCCTTGACCAATACCTAAATAATGACTAAATGGTTGTTATTACAAAATATATGATATAAATGATGCATTTTTTTGGTACAATATGATGCATTTGTTTTACCTTTTAGAAAATGGAAAATGCTAAAACCATCGGTAAAAAAGCAAATATAATAACAATATTTTAAAACTTCTTCAATTTTTAAGAAGTTTATATACCTCCATGTTTTTGAAAAAAAAACCATACTAATAGTTTTTCATAGGTTTTTTATTTTATTTTAAAATCATTCTTATAAATATCCTAAACAAAATGACAATGACCCATAAACCTAAGTGGACTAGCTACCATCCTTGATAAATGATTTCAAGATTACATGAAATCATACAATCCATTCCAATAAATATATCAAATTTAATTTCTAAAAAATAAAATGAAATACTTTCATCCTTGGTTTATTTTTGTCCCTAAATATAAAGGTTTATTTTTGTCCCTGAATATATAAAGGTTGAAAATAATAAACATATAGATACAATTTTGGACATAAAATTTGTTGACTAAATGTACAACTTTAATTTAAAAGTGCTAAAGGGCCACACAACAAGGCACATCATTGTTAAGTCAGGTCCTCACCATTTGGATTTTGAAATAAAACATTGATTTATATTTTAAAATACATAATTTATTTTTGTAAGTTTCATACAATCCTTATTAAAACACTAGATACATATATGAAAAGAGAGAACCAAATAGTGTTCTGTTTCCATATAAACTTAACAAACCAACCAAAAGGTAAATAAAACAAGTTTCATAATTCATCACAACATTCATAAACATGAAATATTACAAATCACTTCTTTTTAATATCAAGTAGTCCCACACGAGTAACCCCTTCATCATCCAAACGTCCCACATCATTGAATGTCTGACCGGTCATCTGATCGGCCGCTTTCAGCCTTTCCGCCACCGCTCCGGGTCGAGTATCCTCCGTTCTGATCACCCACTCATTTCCACGCTTGCAAGTTTCCTCTCCAAACCCTTTACCTCCAACATTTCCACCTTCCATTTTCCTCCTTGCTTCATTATCCGCTTCACTCATCATTTCCTGTATTATCCATGTCCAAATTCCACAACCACTAATCAATATATATCTCAAACATCAAAAACATATACTACCATAAATTCAAATTTGTTAGATATATAAGTTTTTTTGTAGTGAACAAATTGAAGTTACCTTGGTCTTGTCTTTTGCTTCTACTGTCTTCTGTTTAGCAGCCTCAGTGGTTTCTGCAGTTTTCTGCTTAGCAGCTTCTGCTGTCTCTGCAGTTTTCTCCTTAGCTTCCTCTTTCTTGTCACCCAAGTAACCCATAGCCCGTTTCGCCGCATCAACGGCAGAGTCCTTCATCTCACCAATCTTCCACGCTGTATTATCCTTCCCTTCTTTCGCCTTCTCAGCTGTATAATCCTTATACTCACCCAACTTATTCATGGTAGCATCTTTCCCTTCCTTCGCCTTTTCTGCAGCATAGTCTTTGTACTCTCCAGCTTTGTCCTTAGCTTCCCTTGCTTTCTCTCCTGCATAACCTGCATACTCATTAGTTTTCTGCATTGTTGCGTCTTTCGTTTCCTTCGCCTTCTGAGCTGTTGCGTCTTTTGTTTCCTTCGCCTTTTGAGCTGCAGAATCATAGACACCGCGTGATTGGTTGGCCGATATGTCTCTGACTTCACCACCTGCGAGTCGATCGTCGTTGTCGAAAACATGGACTTCTGTTGTTGGGTCTCTTTTGCCAACTACGGCTTCTCTTGCATTCTCGTAGGTGTCATGAACAGCTTTCATCACCGATCCAATTACACCAGGCTTCTCCTGATCATGTTTTTCTGTTGTTACACTGATTTCTTCAACGTGTCTTGGTTGTTTTGATGCCATTGAATTTTGAAGAAGAAGAAAAACAATTAATGTAGCTTTTGTTTTTGTTAGTTGTGTATCTTTTCTAGTAAGATATATATAAAGATTGAAATGAGCTTGTTTGATAAGTTTTGCTGTAATATAGAGCCTATATATAAAAATATATGAACTGTGCTAGTGCTTAAGGTTATATATTATTCGAGAATGTGATGACCGATGATGAAATGAAGGGGTGAGTGACACGTGAGTATAGAAAAAGCACCACCTGGCAGGAAATGTCGGTGGGTGGACACGTGGCAACCATGTTGAGGACGTGGAACACGATGTTATGAAATGCTACTTGGTGGTGACGTTTGGCTCACTTTCTTTGTTGACACTTGGTTCAGTCTTTTTAAAATCTGTTGAACTACATTCCGTACATTAATTGAAAGGTATTGTTTTTCCTACATTGAAAGACAAGGCCCCTAGTTGTGAAAAGGTTAACAAGATTCATTGATTTTTTTTCCTTAGTTCTCTAGTAGGAAATAGATGAATTTTGTATTTAGTACAGGAACATAGAAATTAAGAGAGGAGAAAACGCAATACTAATTAAACTTATGAAAAAATAAGGGGTTAAACAGTTCAACTAGATTAAGATAAAAGTTAAAAGAGTTGAAATTAGAAAATGATTTGAATTCAAACTTTGGTAGATGAGAAAATACTTTAAAAACTAATGTACTAATATTTATCTGTCAAAAAATTATTTGAAGAGAGATATAATGAAGTACATAATATTAAATCAAAAAGCTTGGATACAGTCATTCTAATACTTCTCTAATTATAAGTGCTTGAAGATGTTTCCAAAATAGAATAAGTAGACTTTCATATCAGTTTCCTACATTATAGTGTTGAAAAATGTTTATAAGCTACAAGTCTAGGAATAATTAAACAATCTAAATATATTTAAAAACTTTAGAGTATTGTAGTTTTCTCTGATACTTTACTATTTATTTTTTTTATCAGAACACTAAATATACATAAAATTTCAAAAAATTTGGTACAAGCTTCATGTCAAGTGGTAAGCCAGCAGTAACTATATATTAAATAACATGGATATGCTTTTAGTAAAATAGGAGTGCTCTACTCATTAACCTTTCAAGCTATGCTGTTCTTTAATTTGAATAGTTTGAGCTTGAACACAAACCATAACTTTCTTTCATGTCTGCCTGCAGCAAATATCAGTGTTTGGTGCAACAATTTAAAGGACTAACTGCACAATTTCCATAAGACTATAGTTTTCATACATAATATACCTGACAGAAATAGATAGAATCATTCCATATTACATTGGCAATGTGACAGTAACTGTATGAAGCAAATTGTCAAACATGGCCACAAGTTAGGACATAGGAGAATTTATTTATTGATCATCATGAACTCTGAAGTTCAATCTTCTAAGCCACACAGAATGGAGTATCATATGAAACACATCAAATCTTTTTGGTGGAGAATGTACCTCAAAATGTCTCCTAATCTGTACAACTCTTCTCTGCATTCTTATATACTGTGTTGAAGAAATCTTCATCAAAATATCCTTCAACTTGGGGATATCTTCAACCAAAATCTCAACAGAAAAAGACTTCCAATTCAAAACATCACTAAATGGAGGAACATAATGATCTGAAATAAGCACAGGAACACAGCCTGTGTAAATTGCCTCAACTATCCTTGGACTAGCCACCTCATAACCACTAGGACAGAGACAGAACTTGCTCTTTCTCAGCATTTCATAGTAAGAAACACCCTTTGGAAGATACTTTTGAATCATCATATCTTGATCTTTGTTGTTTTCCCAATGCTCAAGAAGAATGGCTCTAATATGACCATGAAGTCCTCCTGCAAAGAAAGCTAAAATCGGACGTTTAGATGCTGACGGTCCACCGAGAAAACCGTTGATTGAACCTGTTTGGAGATTGATTTCAGGGAATGAAACATCTTTTGCAGGGTTGAATTTTTCTGAGGTGTTGGCATTGCATAGCACGCGGATGGAGTTCTTGTGTAGGTATGGTACGGAGAATGAAGTCTCTGGTCCCTGAAATTAAACACAAGAAAAATATTTGACAAATTAGTATAACATTATTCATTTGTCAAAGTGTTTGTTCTTGTTATTTACCAACATTACATTCATCCAAATGAAATTGAACCCTGGTCTCTTAAGCTAGGTTTCGGGTTCTAGCCCTGTGAATGGAAAAAATGTGGTTACGAGGAGAGACTCAACTAAAGGTTGCCAACCAGGTTCTCAAATGAAGATTTGTCGTCGACAAAAGTTGGTGGATACTTCGTAGCTCGTACCAATAACATAATTAAAACTTTATCAATTAGTAGGGAGGCACTCACCCAGTCATGGCAAGCTAGCATGAAATGATCAGCTCCAAGGCTTCTATTCCAATATGGATATTTTCCAGCAATGACATTGATATAATCCGTGACAGTTTTTCTTATAGGTCCAAAGTCACGAGAGTCTCTTAAATAAACGAATCGGACCAGCATTACCACACTGAATGGAAGGAAATAGACATGTGCTTTCTGAGGATCTCTAGTTCTAAACTGGTCATTCAATTCAATAGCATGGATGAAGTTCCCTTCCATGGAGTATATGCTTTTGCAAGGTCCATTGTGAAAAACCGGAGGCTCCCCTTCTTCGTAGACGAATACTTTGAACTGTTTCTCCATTTCTAAGTAGCTCCTACCAATCATAGCAAATTTGTAAAGAGATCATGGTTATTATGATATTAAGTGCATATTTCTAACTGTCTTATATGAAGAGCGGGGAAAATTTGATGCTTGGTAAGTCAAATGTATAGAGTGAATAAGCAATTTTGTCCTTGAAATAGTATGACGTCAATCAAAATAGTCCCTTCATTAAATTCAGTTGTTGGACAATATCATGTGACGTCAAATGAAGATGTGGCAATCCACAAGCACCATATTACGAGTACGTCTCTATGAACGAAATTGACTGTTATAGTTTTGTTTGGTAAAACTGTAAAAGGCTCCGAACTACTTTTGCTTTCCCAAATCTTAAGGTCAAAGTAACTCATAGGCTTTTACCAAACAAAATTATAACAAGTAATTTCGTCCTTAGAGACCGGTAGTAGTGTGTAAAGTCTATATAGATTACGCATCTTCATTTAATGTGCCACATTATGTTTTTTAATGGCTAAACTTAAGGTAATGACAAATTTTATTCACGTGTTACATTTGCAATGACGGAATTGCTAATTCGTAAAAGTGAAAGGTGGATTTGACGGATGGTTACAATTTCAATAACGACATTGCCTATTCACTTTAAAAATGTAAAAGTTGATAGAAAATGAAAATAAATTGTGAATTATTTATGTACCTGTGAAATGCCTTAGCATTCCAATACATTGGACCTATTGGAACATAGTCTGGATCTTGTGTTTGGTCCCTATAGTTGGCTTCTCTAATAGCAGCTCGAGCATGCAATAGACCAACTTCTGTTCTATCTAAGATGCTGAAATTTCTTTGTTGCTTCATTCTTGGATGAGCTGCATAAGTTTCATTCAATGGAACAGTACTGTTGAGCCAAGGTTTAGAGATGTGGAGAACTTCAGCTTCATTCTGTTCAACATAAATGAGTCATTAACATTACTCAATGATATAATATTAAGATTTCTTTTTTTGGTACAATCAAGATTAAGATTTTAATTTCAATTAATGAATGATACAGTAACATATAACATGTAGTATAATCATGAATACATCTCCAAATTACCCCCTGAAATATTAATCCTTAGAAAAGAGGCACATGAAAATAAAAAAGAGAGAATCAAGTAATAGCACAATATACAATTGAATTGAATTTAAAAAAAAAAAATCTTATTCCTGGATAGAAATAGTTTACTAAACTCAAACTTTCAGGTAGTTAAAAGACTAATATTAAAAAGAATTTAGTTCAGGAAATCTCTTCTCAAATCATTATTCATTGAAAGCAAGTGGAGTTAAACCAATATTAAAAAGGTTATGTTAATTAAGCATTGCTTTAAGATACATATTAAGAAATTAAAAATAAGCAATTTTATCAAAAAGTTACCTAGTTTTTTTGTGTTAAAAAAGTTGCATAGTTAATAGTGCATCCTAAGTTAGATTATTTAGTAAAGAGAATAAAGAGAACTTGAAAACCAATCACAGAAATGGTGAAGAAAAAGAGTACTTACAGATTGTTGAAGTGTGTGTGTGGGATGAACAGGAAATGGTGTTGAAGAAGAATGGTTGAAAGCAATGTGAGTACTATTCATCTCCACCTGCACCGCTTGAGATCTCAAGCCCACAATCTCTTCTCTTTCTTTAGGACTCAGTATAGAAACAATTCCAACAACTGCAACTAAGATGAGAGGAAGCATGGACAAAAAGAGCTTCATTGATGAAGATGTTTTTGAACCACTTCTCAATGCACAACAATTCCTTTCACCATTACACATTTTGATATAAGATAAGTACCCCTTTAAGAATATGGACAAGAAATGCCAACTTTACCACAAGGTAGAATCATGCATGAAATTCACTTTTAGATGTTGTTAATTAGCACCAAAATTCATGCATGTTGCGTTGCCTTGTTTTGTCTTTTTTCTTCTTTTGCTTTTTCTACAACGTTAGAGTAAGACTAATAAAGACAAAGAACCAAAACAAAGAACTAAGGTGTTTGCTGGGGTTGGGTTGGCATATTATTAACACTCTTAATATCTCATTAATCTAGAGTTTAGTGTGATTAGTGATCAATTTATCTTACATAAAATGTATAACCATTTTAGTACAGTTACTTGATTTTTTTTGTTAGCATTAGTGGTTGAACTTGTCTCCAATGGATTAATTTTATAGTGAATATTCATTGAATTCAAAAACATTTTATAATTTTACCAATCTTAAACAGTCAAAGGAATTAAATTAATTACCTATTTATTCATGTAAAAAATATATTAGCTAATTTTTATAGAAAAAGTTATATATCATTAAAATTATTTAGTAAAAAAAAGTGTTTAATTTAATTAAAATAATGGAGTGGGAAAAAGGTGGCAAACTGGCATATCAACGTTCTTTATGCCAAGCGTCCTCACACTGCGTCCTTAATATACGAGTTTCGCATTTGCATGCAACTTCTTCAATTTCCGCTTCTGCCCTTGTCAACATAACTTGTCAAATTTCATTTACCCTGTATATTTTCGTCTTTTGATTACTCCACATGAATGAATTATCCACTTGCACGCACACTCTATTCTGTTTTTACTTTTTATTAGAAGAGAAAATTAATAAATATTAATTATTGTAATTTTCTCAACATTTTTACACATTTTTATAGAAGATTGTTGAACATTAAGTACACTCTTTAATATTAAAAAGACAAATATTAAATAAGGGGTAACAAATTATTTTAAACAATAGCTGCATTTTAAAAAGCATTGAATTTTTCTTATAGATGTGACCAAAATTTTGTTTGGAATATTTTTTTTTATACTAAAGACCGGAGTGATTATTAAGAAAAATGTATAAATAAATTAGAAATTGTCACTACAAGAAATGTTGCAGTTTGCCAGGAAATTTTGACAGGAGCATGAACCGCTGATAAATTTGTCAGGGACTATGCCAAGGAAACCCCTGGCAAAACGACATAGGGACCACTTACAATTACAGAGGGGTTTGCCCCTGGCAACAAAGACACAACCCCTGGCAAATGACCTTTATCTCCCTTTTCTCTCTCTCCCTCCCATTATTATTATCATGAGAACCAATTAAAAAAAAAAAATCTGACCCATTCCTCTTCTTCCTCTCCTCTTATGATACCAACCTCTTCTTCTCTCTTCAAACAACCCAACAACCACCACTAGCTTACCGGCGTTGCCTTGGCCGCCATTCTTACCGATCGACGAAAATAAAACCATTTTCTTTATCCACTCGGCGAGAGCTTTCCGTTGGTCCAATTCCTTTCACGAAAGGAGCAACTTTTCTGTCGACCCTTTTTCCTCCTCCGCCGCGGTAAGGTCTTTTCCGGTCACCATACATCGTTTCCCTTCTTCTTATTTTATGCTTCATTCATTTTTGTGACTTTTTCCTTCTTTTCTCTTTATTTTTGTGGTGAGAATCAGTTGGGAAGAACCACCATGTCGGAGCTCCGATGGCCGCCATTAACTTCACCTTCTCCAAGGGTGAGTGTT
>Ga0315914_1007846_pt1 | contig 14565 bp, 11 predicted proteins | sample MpolenodulesMG_FD_203920 | JGI IMG/M metagenome (GOLD analysis project Ga0315914, IMG submission 203920) | Medicago polymorpha root nodule microbial communities from Los Angeles, California, United States - elongated nodules | ecosystem: Host-associated > Plants > Roots > Nodule | place: USA...
ATTGCGGCTTTTTACCATTTTGCCCTTGGTCTTACACGTTCTTAGTATGACACTGATAATCCGGCCCGAGCTTAACTGATATCATTTGATAAACATTCTCCGCCGTACTTGTTTTCCGGGAGCATTCGTTCTCTGACATGCTTGACTGGTAATATTCCAATAATCGTCGAGTGGGATATTACATGCGACATCATCGACAACACAGTTGCCCGTAGAATGTAGACCAGACATAGTCACCAAAGTGGAAATTTTCTCCAAAGTGTTATGCAAGTTAATTGTTGAGGAGCTGAACCGGATTGTATTTCTAGCCAACCAAATAGTGTGTACCGTGTGGACCATAGCAGCTGCGAAAACATCCAACACTTGCGAGCTACATCTATGCGGTATGCAAGCGAGAAGAGAAGAGAATGACAGCAGCGAGAAGGAGCAATTTAATTTCACACCCAGCCATCTCCAAACTGAAACTGCAAAAAGGACAATCAAGGAATAAATGAGAGGTTGTTTCAGCATGTTTGTAACAGAGAACACAAACTGAAGAGACTACAAAGCGGATCGGACCAGCCGGTTCAACCGAATGAACCGTGAACCATAGTCCTGTCCAACTTTCTAGTCCTTGCAAAGCATCTGCCGTCGATGAAAGGCTGCAGTGTCGATTCCAAATTTGATTACAATGTTGCTCTTTGAACAAGGTGAATTTTCATGTTTAAAGCAACACATGATTCAACCACCACTACAATTTTTATTTCGATTAAGTTTTCATTTTGATTTATGAAAGACTAGTAAATGATAAATTCCTAATCTTCTCATTTTCTTACAACACAATTCTTATTTCTTTTAGAAAGAAAATAAAATACTACTCCCTCCAGTCCTAACTATAAGAGAAGAATCTTTTTTTAGATTTATTGAATAATTAATGTATTTGGACTCCAATGTAGACTAAATACATCATTTATTCAATGAACCTAAAAAAAGAATCTTCTCTTATATTAAGGACCAGATGGAGTATTGCGTTTCCATCATCCATTTTCAAGAGAAGAGGTAATTAATATCACATAAAAATGGGTTGAAATAGTTATTATGAGAGAGAAAAAATGTGTATTAAATGACTCTTAAACTGTGCAACATTGCACATGTTAGAAAAACCGTTTTTATTAAAGTACGTATAAACTCTTTAATTCACAAAATGATCATCCATTTTTTTTGTGAAGTAGTCTAGTTGTTGAAAATTTATCTCTTAAAGGTAAATAAGTGTAGTATTCGGTATTTAAACTCCATCCTTTATATATTATAATGTATTATTCATACCAATTAAATTAAACTCACATGGACAAAATGATCATCAATTTGGTAATTAAGAAAGTGACGGTATAAAAAACCTTCAATAAATAGTATATAATATTATAAAGAAAAATCCTAAAAACAGTACTTTGTGCAAAAAAAGGCTTTCTAACCAATCCAAATTAAAGTAGGGAATAAGTTATTTTTCGATAAAACCCAATTCAAATTAAAGTAGGGAATAAGTTATTTTTTTGATAAAAAACCAAATTGCTCAATTTAAATTATTTCCTAACACAATAGTGAAAAACAACCGACCAATACTTTTTTCCTTCAAAAAAACCGACCAATATTTTTTAAGTATATTTATATGATAAGTCAAACGCGGAGAAAAGGAAATACTCACATGCTGGTTATGGGTTGCGATTAGGACATTCTGATCTGACATAACACAACCAGCTGCACTTTCTAATGCACATGTTTATCATGTCACAAATTGCTATTTTTATTTTAGTGTGTCTTTATGGTAAAATCAATTTACACATGAAACAATAAACTTGATTGTACGGCCCTATAGCAATATATTTGATTTTTGAAAATTATGTTTGAGGCAAATATACCAAATACCATCTCAAGTGCTTCAAGTTTTTTTTTTTTTTGACAGAAAAGTGCTTCAAGTTAGATGTTTATAATAAGTTAATTCTTGAGTAACATTAATTATTTAAGTAAAAAAAAGATATATACTATGATTCTTCTTTCATCAAACTCAGTTAAAAAATGTTTATATAGACATTTAATGTTCAGTTAGTATGTTTACATTCACCGCTTTCAAAATTCGAGTTCATACATTTATTATTTAGTCTTGATTTGAAATAAAATTGATTGATTACTTGATTTATACTAATATTGTTAATGAAATATTTATTTGTAAAATTAAGCTTGAATTCAAAAACAAAAAGAAAGTGTGCGTGAGTAATTGTATTATGGGACCAACAATGAATAGTCTATGTGGTAAAAGACTTATGCCTCTTTACGAAGTGGTTAGAGGTTAGGTTTATAATTCATGTGTATGGAAAAATTCGATAGAAATTGAAGAATTCACTTTTGTTTCCCACATTCTCCTATAAAGATTAATTATTGATAAGCGGTGGTTAAAACTCCGTACAAATATCATGATAACGAATTTTCTTTTACCTTTTCGTGGGATTATTTAACAAAAATATTAATTAAATGATAATTATAGTCATCGAACATTTTTTAAGGAGATAATTATAGAACATACAAACCTGGTCCCACAATAAACAAAAAGTCTTATTAACGAGTACCCTAAAATACTTTTTAAGGATCCAAAATTTAGTAATTATTCTTTTAAAATGTTAATTATTATAATTTTCAATGCATTGAATATACAACTTTTCACAAGAAAAAACTTACCATTTAAAATATTTAAAGAGTACCCCATAAACATTTGTTAACATCCTTAAAAAAAACATTCGTTAACATTAGAAAAACATACAAACCAATGGACGGTACTCTTTAGTGCCTCTGTCTTTATTTACAAATCATTTGTTTTATTAGAAAAACATTTAACAATTTTTTGAAACATTTAATATTTAATATATTTATACACAAAGTAACATGCACATTAATCCTTAAAAAAAACTACATACACATTAATTATATTTATTAACCCCACATATTCAACTCACCATGTGAATTTTTAACCATTAATCTACTAAAAAAAACAAATTTTAAACTTCTAAAAAAATTAAAATTTCTATCGTTTTCTGTATATATAATATTCCACCAATCCTACTACCACTAGCTACTGTCCACTGCATATATAGTAACATCTTAGTGAGTTGTGAACATTTGCTGTTTCATTTGATTTAACTTGTCTTCTTTCTTTTCCATCTCTCACCTTAACACTTTGAATGCATGCATTCATGGATTTCTTCAAATGTTTCAACATGTTCATCATCATTTTCATTTTCTTTTTATCTGCAACACCAATCTTCTCAGATTCCTCCTCCACCACTTCAAATGACCACTTATCAACCCCAAACTTTCTAGATTTAGCTAAAGAGCCTCAAGTTTTTGATTGGATGATAAATATAAGGAGGAAAATTCATGAGAATCCTGAACTGAGTTATCAAGAATTTGAAACTAGTAAGCTTATAAGAACAAAATTGGATGAACTAGGTATTTCATATAAACATCCAGTTGCAGTGACAGGTGTTATTGGTTACATAGGAACTGGTCTTCCTCCTTTTGTAGCTCTCAGAGCTGACATGGATGCTCTTCTCATGCAGGTCTACATTTTTTTTTTTGGTCTGTGTTGTATTTCTATTTCTATGAGGATAATGTTTAATCTATATTTTATTGATTTTTTTAACATTAGGAATTGTTGGAATGGGAGCATAAAAGTAAAGTATCTGGAAAGATGCATGCATGTGGTCATGATGCTCATGTTGCTATGCTTCTTGGTGCAGCTAAGATCCTCAAGCAGCATGAAAAAGACTTACAAGTATGGTTTTTCACTTCTTTTTATTTATTTATTTTAAATTTTTTTTATGTTCATTCTCTTCAATATATGAGATTTCTTCATGCTCTGGTATTATTTTTATGCTTTGTTTAATGTACTGCTTTTGAAATAAATTTGAAATATGATGAAGTCACTACAATATCTTCTTTTGGTTTGAGAAAAAAGTTTTCTATATGCATTTTCAGTTTTTATTTTCAATTGCAAAAATGTTATCTTGTTTTTTACTTTGTTTTACTTTATTTTCAATTGAAAAAAAAGTAGTGTTATGTATTCAAACCAAGCATCATTAAATTGCTGAAACTACAAACATTATGAACCTTGTGAATTGTGTTCTAGAAAATTCTGAATGTCTGAGGCTGATGTGAAAATGGGTTGCCATAATGAATTGGTGAGCGTTAGTCCGTGCCTTGATGACTGTCAGATTCAGATCAAATAGTTCACAAAATATGCGAATTTTGTTCTTTTTTTTAAATCCAAATTACCGAGCTTGAAATTCGGACAATCCGATCTTGATCCAACAGTCAACAATGTGTTAACTGTGTACCCCAACTCTATGGAATCTTATCCTTTAAAGCACAATACTCCTCTCCGAAGGTTATGCACTTTTACTGTTTAAGATATTTCTGTGTTTTTAATTCAATCATGCCAAAATCATGAATTCTGTTTTTTACATTTGCATATTTGCAAACTAATGCCAAATTTTGAGTGCTCATGCCAATTTTGTATGTTAAAGTTATTCTGCATATCATATTTTTCTTTCTTTCCAAGTTATCTTGTTCTACTGTTTTTCATCCTTTTACGGATCCATGATATCATTCCTTATTTTGTATAGGGAACGGTTGTTCTTGTTTTTCAACCAGCAGAAGAAGGAGGTGCCGGGTCTAAGAAAATTTTAGATGCTGGAGCCTTAGAAAATGTCTCTGCCATATTTGGATTGCACGTCGCACCTAACTTACCTTTAGGTGAAGTGGCATCGAGGTCTGGTCCTCTAAATGCAGGAAGTGGCCCCTTTGAAGCAGTAATAAGTGGCAGGGGAGGCCATGGAGGCATTCCTCAACATGCTATTGACCCCATTTTGGCGGCTTCGAATGTGATTATCAGCTTACAACATATTGTTTCTCGTGAGGCTGATCCCCTTGACCCCCAGGTAAAAACTTACAACTCATCGTTGTTTGAAGCATTAAAAGCTTTGTATTCATATGGAACTTCTGCTTTGATGTGTTCTAATTTATCAATGAAAGAACTTAATCATGATTCATACAATACTCATGTTGGAAACACACTGTCTTGCGAAATATTGTGGCTGTTTGAAGGAAAAAAAATGTTGGGAACCATTACGCAACATTATTGGCTTACAATGATTTTTGAATATGATGAGAACCTGGGCCTAAAGCCCTTCCTAACATAAATAATATCCTCACAGGTTGTGACTGTAGCAAAAATTCAAGGAGGTGGTGCATTCAATGTTATTCCAGAGTCCGTCACAATTGGTGGCACCTTCCGAGCTTTTTCGAGAGAAAGCTTCACGAATCTGAGACACCGTATTGCGCAGGTCTTTTACGAAGAACAAATTCTTTTTTTTTGAACAATAAGAACAAATTCATAATGATCTCTATATATTTCACATATTGAGTAGTGCGTCTTATTCTCGTTTGTTGATATACGAATTGTTGGAATACAAATTTTATCTATCTTGTTTTAGTTATCACTGAGGTCCTGTTACGTGCTAAGGCTGTTTCGGTTATGTAGGTTATCATTGGACAAGCTGCTGTGCAGAGATGCAATGCAACGGTGAGCTTCCTTGATGACAAGATACCGTCCTGCCCTCCAACTTTAAACGACGATGGCTTGCACCACCATTTTGAAAGTGTCGCAGGGAGTTTGCTAGGCGTTGATAAAGTTAAACTCCACCGACTATTGATGGGATCAGAAGACTTTTCATTCTATCAAGAAGCTTTACCAGGATACGGTTTCCTCCTTGGAATGGAAGATGTCTCTGTTGAACATCTCCAGTCATGGCACTCACCCTATTTCAAAGTCAATGAAGATGCACTTCCCTACGGCGCTGCACTTCATGCTTCATTAGCCAGTAGTTATCTTATCAAGTTAAATCAGGAGGTACCTGTGGTTGAGGGAAAATATCATGATGAATTATAGAAATAAGTTCAACAGAACAAAAATAACACACTCCAATGACATCTTCATTGTCCTTGAGGAGAAATGACATATTTTGTTCACAGTTTCAGAATTATTGACAATGGTAGTCCACACTATGGAATGAAACATGAAAAGTGAATGCCAAAATTAATCCTTAAAGGCAGTCTCAATGATAAGCTGACTCATATTCTAAGTATTCCTTATTGCAATTATATTCGTAATAATACTATCAGCACACCATAACATAACAGAACCTAGCTATTAGCCATGCTTCCTTTCAAAATTTATCATTCCATATCTCCAAAAGATGCAAGAACTAAAAAAACATAGCAAGAGTTCTTGTAGTAGCTGCTCTGAAACTTCCCTAGAAAATGAGAAAAAATTCAAGGACTTCTTATGGGACTCCGCCCCTCAAAATCCAAAATTCCATCGTTTGAACCCATTTTTCATTTGTTTTAATTTTTCATATTCTTAGAAAAATTCGAAAAAAAATTTGAATTAGTTTTATTTGATTTTTAGAATTTTTTGGTGGTATTTTTCTATATTTATGATTTTATTTTACAAGTTTTTAGCTTTTTTTTTTTACTTAGTTTTTTTTGTTGTTTTTAAAAGCAAAACTCAAAACTGTTGAAATGTGAGAGAGTTTGATGGCTGATTATACATAAGAATTGTCCGGATTATAAAATCCGAAATAGTAAACATGAATCCGGATTGGACATTTTTGAAAATTTTAAATAGTGCGAGAGAAGATCATAAGGTGGGAAAAGTAATTCCTTCTAAAATGGTAACTTGTGACAGAGTTTCAAGTAACTCAGACACCTCATTGCATCAAACTACCACCGTATCCTTCATCCTCCCCTCAGTCTATACAAAACCCATGAAAGAACCATACCAACCTGATTAAAAGTGGTAATCCAAAACTATTGTTCATATTTTTTTGTATAGTTCTATCATGTCTTTCCCTGATATGTTTTCTTGATTTTTTTTCTCCCTCAGGGCTGCTGGAGTTGTGGTTTCCTATTAGGTGAGTGATTACCTCCAATTGTCCTTTAATAATTTTTGTTTCTGCTATACTACAAATCTGGTTATGAACTGATTTTTTTTTTTTAAAAAAAATCTTCATTTTTACTAAAATTGCATGATAAAACTTAAAAGTCCCAATTTTTCGTTGTATGATAAATATTTTTCATTGGTGCGAGATAGTGTGCATATGAATTCTGGCTTAAAATCATTTTTATTCGAGTAGCTGATGAAGATGTACTGCCTTATCTGTAATCATGGTTGATTAATAATTTTTTCCCTACAACTCTTGATCAAACCCTTTAAGTAACTTTTACAAAATAACCATATTTTCTTTTTGTAAAAATGTAAATCCAAATTATTTTCCCTTTTCTATATGTCTAATTTTTGTCTTTACTCAATCTTCTCATATATGTTTTTCTTTGCCTCTGCTAGATCCAATGGGTTTGACACCACCAGTGCACGGTGGTGAAACTACACGATAGAGGGATCTTGCTATTTTTTTACTCAAAGTTCTCATGAAGACACAAGTATATTTATACTTCTTATTCTAATTATTTGCTTAGCAAAAAGGAGTTAATTTGACTTAAATTCTGAGAAAATGTATTTGGTTAAGTGTGATTTAAAGATTTTGTTATTTAATTTGACTTAAATGATATGAAATGTATTTATTTGTAACAAACATTTTGACATTGTTAATGCTTTATTTTAGTTTTGACTGTGTTTCCTTTCTCACACGTCTCTCAAGTGATGATGGGTACTTCCTAAACTAAACCATAAAAAATTGACTTGAGATTCTCCAATTCTCGTGATAATTATGTAAAAGCAATACTTAATTATTTGAATTTTATAAAAAAAAAAAACAAAAATAAATAAAGCAGCAAGTATCGAAGTTAGAGTCAAGTATCAAATTTATGAAGGCTTTTGTATTTAGTGTGTTCTTTGGTATTTAGTGTGTGCTTTGGGTTTCAATTTGCTTGCATTATTATCTATTCTTGGTTGTAGCATTTAAAAGTTCTTAGGTTAATACACTATTTAGATCTACTCAAACATAAGGGACCCTCATATAACACTAATTGTGTTGAAATTTGTTGCTGAACTTTGTACTCTCTTTTAATAACTATTAAGGTCTACTCGTTCTTAGGGGATCCACCTATAACTCTATTTGCGTTGGAATTTGTTACAAAGTTTGACAAAATATATGTGTAAGTTCTCTTTGTTCTACATATTTGACTAAAAACCCTAAAGTCCTAATTTTTCTGAAACCCAGTCTTTTTTACTTTGAAAGCTTTGAAAACAAATTTAATCTTATAATTTACCATGAGTTTGATTGATTTATGGCTTGATTTGATTTTTAAACCGATTTATATATAAATCAGAAATCTCCCATTTGTATTTCCAGCGTGTATTTCCTCTCTTTGTTATTTGATTCTGTAAATACCATCTTTGTTTATAAATTAGATTGTTTTGTTTCAAATTTTATCTTGCTGAGTCTAGGTCTTAACATCAAAGTGATAATTCTTTTTTGAATTCCAAACTCCTTAAACTATAGGAAACCCGATTGAGCCATATGTGTGAGTTGACTCTTGATCTGTTTGTGTGGCTCCAATAGATTTTACGTGGGGGGATTATTATATGATGAAGGTATATGTGGGCAGGGTTTTATATGGGGAAAAGGTAGATAAGCTAGTATAGGCTTCTATTGTGGGACACCCCCTATGAAAAACTTTTTGAGGAATATTAAATTCAACTTTAATTGTGGTGTGTTCATTAGTCTAATTTTTGGTTTCTACGGTGAATATTTTTTACGGGAATTGTATAAGAGTTTGGAAATCCACCAATAAGCCACACACAGACACTGTTTACCATACACTACCAATTGTAAAAGCACTCCACACACATACACTGTTGGAGCAGGCAATTAACTCATAAGTTGACAAAAAAAACCCACTCCAAAATACATACCGTGCAATAAAATTTAGGCTTAATTGCACTTTTGGCCCCCTATGTTTTAAGAAGTTGCGATTTTGGCCCCCTAACTAATTAAAATATAAAAAAGCCCCCTATGTATTGGATCTTTGGCAGTTTTGGCCCCCTAGACCAATTTTGACTCGGTCAACGCTGATGTGGCACTTCAAATTCGTCACGTGTGCATTGCTTTGAAGTGTCACGTCAGTGTTAACCGAATCAAAATTAGTCTAGGGGGCCAAAACTACCAAAGATCCAATACATAGGGGGTTGTTTTGTATTTTAATTAGTTAGGGGGCCAAAATCGCAACTTCTTAAAACATAGGGGGCCAAAAGTGCAATTAAGCCTAAAATTTAATTAAAAAACCCAACAAATCTTTAGAGGCACTCTACAGTTGTTTTTTTCAATCCTCTTTTGTAAGTAGTATAGAAGTTAGATATAGATTAACCGTACAATTTTGATACACATGTTTAAAAGGTTGTGTAAATGTACCACTGCCAGAAGTTTAGGCCAATGTATCTTAATTTTACACATGTACTTATTTATAACAATTCTGTACAAATATAATCACTCTTCTACATTTATGGTCACTCACTATTCTCCACATGTTATTACATTAGATTTAAATAATGAGACTTGAATAAATAGTTATAGCATATACATGTGCAAAGTTAAAGAGATAATCAAATATAAGGATAGGGACTTTCTTTATCTACATAAAACTGCATGTAATCTTGTTTTCATATCTTTTGCTCAAGGAAACTACTAATTGATGTTGTGACTTTGTTAAAGAAGATTCTTATTTTGATTATCATCAATTTAATAATGCATGCGAGCTGTATCTTTCAATTAGGCCTACTATCACCTCCCAAATGACCAAATTTATCTTAACAATTTAGAGAAGGTCTGTCATTTGCTTTCAAAATGAGGGCTTCCAACTGTAAAAATGAAGATGTTGATTAGAAATTGAATAATTACCATAAAATAATTTATAGCAAAAATTTGATGATTACCTTTGAATATGTGAAAATCAGAACATGAAGAGGTTAAATAGCTTAGTTGGCAGTAGTACTAAATCTCACACCTATTCCTTGTTGTTTATCTTTAATCACCTCCTCTCTCTTGTGTTGGCTTTTCTAATAATTCCCTCCTCGTCAAAATATTCTGCAAGGTAAGAAAAAAAAGTAAACATGAGAATTCCAAATAAAAAACAAAGGAACCTGATGAATATTGAACCAACAAAAGTTGGGCCAGAACATAGAGTATTATTGTATTCATGTTGGAGGTTCATTCTATGTCTTGTGGAAGGGCAATCCAGCTCCATAAGTAAATGTATGTGGTATGAGGCCTATTTGTTATATTATGTAAAAGAACATAACAAAAACAGTGTGCATATGTGATGTTTTTTTCATTTAGAAAGTATAAATTAGTAGATACCTTTGATGAGTTTCCATTGTTCTTGTGTTGACAGTAGCTGCAACAATGGATTAGAGACAACAAATATATGCAACAATGGAATAGAGACGAAGAAAATGGCAATGAATTTGATGTATACTCCCATTGCATTACAGAAGAAGAATAGAAATAACAAATCTTGCAGAGAAAATGGCAATCCGTTAAAAATAATTGTTTTTTTTATCTTGAAACATACATGAATGATCACTTGTCTTATCTTGAAACATACCTGAATGATTACTTGCCTAGATGTATACCTGCTCAATAAGACTTGCATGCATACCTGCTCAATAAGTTTTAAAAATGAGAAACGGTATCAGATTCAACATGAAAGAAAAATGCATAAAAAAAATAATAATTCACATTTACAGATTCACCAAGAAATTGGATGTATTTAAATGTTGAATATACAAAAAGAGAAGAAAAGAACAAACATCCTGTGAAGGAAAAGCAATGGAGATGAAGATGAATATGAAGGAATTCAGGTAGATGAAGATGAAGGGTGTCAAATGAATGAATGACCCACTATGGGTGGGTTTATATATATACTCCAATTTTTTTAATAGGTTAACTTTATGAGCAAGCATTCTTTTGGGAAGTGTGAAAAGCTGGGAAGCGTGAAAAGCATATACACACGCATCAAAAAAGCCTTGCATGGCAAGGAGATTAAATCCAAAATTTAAAATTAAATCAAAAAAGCAGCAAAAAAATAAATAAAAAATGCAACAAAATTTCTAGGTCTGCCACGTATGTGAAATGGCAATCCTCTTTTGTAAGTATTATAGATTACATACACAAAGAAGATACTATATTGTTGATTGCCCTAAGAATCATGATGTAGCATATTTACGTATATCAAAAGTAAGTATTTATATACCGTCTCCTCAGGGACTAGTGCGATATCATGGATCATTCGACATCGATTACCATTTTAAGTTGAAAGAGTAATTTGTTTGTTTGTTTAAAACCTAAATATCTACGTTATGAGATTAAAACTTGAGATTGATAGGGCGTAAAACTTGTTAGGATTAGAGTTCCTTAATCAAACGTCACACGTAACCTAAAGATCATGCATAGATTCTAGCTTTCCTTTGATATTACCACGTATCCCTCATCAATATCATTCGTGTCCAAATAATATGGTGACTTCAATTGTATCGTTTAATCGTCGATGTCTCGCACTATTAAACGATCCAAGAGTCGTTCCTATCATTCAATCGATGATTTCTCAATCTCTTGAATGATAGAAAAGCATTAAGTTCGGATACAAAGAGTGGTTATCCAAACATCAATTTCATGTCTAGAATTTATGTTTGGATAGAGAATTATTCTAAACCTAGATTCAAAAGTATTTTTCAATCACAATTAAATCAAACATGAACAATAAAGTGCAAGAATAATCTCCATATCAGATGAAATACTAGAACCATACATTTATAGATCAATTGATTACATGATTAGCCTAGATCAAGTACCTCTAACCCCAACAATGGAGATTTAGCTTCTCATTGTCATGGAAGCCTTGCAAGAATGAATTGAAAGGAAAAGATTCATTACAACTTTGTGATTTCTCACCAAATGTGGAAGAATCAAACTTCTATCACTCTCACTCTATGAAGACCAAGCCCTATCTCTCTCTCTCTAAGTATCTATCTGCATTTTTCTGTAAATAAAAGCTTACTTCCTCCAGAAATGATCAAGGGCTCTATTTATAAGCTTTCACATCTGCATCAACTCGCCTCATGAGTTCTTCTGCTCGCCATGGCAAGTTGAGGTTTCTTCCCCGTTGGGTTTGTGCCACGTCATCCTGGGGAGTTTTAACCGCCCTTTCTCGCCTCCCAAGTAACTTCATTCGCCATGGCGTGCAAACATGAGCTTCTGCCTATTTTTTCCTTTGTTAACTCGCCATGGCGAGTAGGGTGCAAGCTGGTGGCGAGCAAATGTCCTCTCTGCCTATTTTTTTCTTTGCTAACTCGCCATGGCGAGTTGAGGGCGAGAAAACCTGTTGTTCTGCCTATTTTTTGCCTTGTTGCACTTTGTTGTTTGTTTTCCATCTTTGCTCAGTGCCTTGGGTAAGTTTCCTGCAAAATTAGGTAAAGTAAGATAGATAAAGCTTAAAAGGATTAAAGTCAATTATCTCTCGGCTTTTTCCTTAATAACTTGCAAAACAAGTTACAAAAGTGCCATAAATCTTCATTAGAATTACTACTTCCTGGCACTTATCAAATCATATTATCAACTGTTAGAAGACGATCATTAAAAAATCTCTAAACAAAGAACGTCACTTTGATGGAACTAAATTATTCTAAGAATCTTATACAAAGGAGAATCCGGTGTTAAATCAAACTTAGTGACTATGAAGCCCAGATACATGATACGATACGGCACCGATACATTTATATGGGAAAATTTTAAAATTCAAGATACGACACGGCTGGGATACTTCAATAAAAAATGAAATTTAAACTACATATTAAAACTCAAAATACAACATATGGACTAAAACTCTAAAACAAAAAAATTGGCGCAAAACCTAAACCAAACAGACATAGAAAAACGATAAGGCACAACAATGAAATTGTCTTCCACAACAATCAACAATAGCATCATTCTCACACAAACAAAGAGACACAAAACAGACGCGGAAACAATAGAAATATAAATAAGTAATATTGATAATAAAGAAAGCAACAACTAGTCAACTACATATATCATATATCGTAAATAGAAAACATCATTACTTAGTCAATTACATATATACCAAATATAATAGAAACATCAGATAGCCCGCACATATCGGTTTTCCACCGCCTATCCCTCGTATCTCATATGTATTTGAAAAGTATCGGATAATTGGTTTTAAAAATAAATAAATTTAATCTATACTCTCCTGATACGTATCGGGAAGTATCGGGCAGATATCGATGCAGGATACGCAACCGCCTTTCCCTTGTATCCCATATGTATCTGAAAAGTATCGGATAATTGGTTTTAAAAATAAATAAATTTAATCTATACTCTCCTGATACGTATCGGAAAGTATCGGGCAGGTATCGATGCAGGATACGCAGGGGATACGATACATCATCCATTTTGAAGTATCTCGACTTCAGAGCTTACCGATGAACCCAAATATATTTTTTATTGTGTATATATATATATAATATTATCCATTAATACTACTATATTCTATATTTGTTCTATATAATGGTTAACATTCTCAATAAAAAAAATATGTTCAAGAAAGAAAGATTTCTAACCAATCCAAGTTATTTTGGACAAAAATCAAATAGCCAAACACTTAAATAATTTCCTTACTCAATAAAAACCAACCGATTCATTTATTTATTTTTTTGTTAAAAATCCAACCGACTAATTTGTTAAGTCGAATTAGTTATGTATTCAAAAATAGAAAAAAGTCGTATTTGATGATATCATTAAAAAAGAAAAAGGGAAAGCCGCGAAGAAATGGAAATTTTCACGTGCTGGTAGCGATTAGGACTTCCTTGTTTTTAGACATAAAGTACAACACATTTCAAATGCACATGTTTATCATTTGTCAAATTTCAATTTTAATTGTAGGTGTGTTTTGGGTAAAATTGTTTTATTTTAGAATTCATTCAATTAAATGCAAATTTGATTGTGAGACAAATACTACAAATTACTTCATTTAATTTAATGTACCGGTTCAAATTTTGAATTAGATACAATAATTTTGTTTGATTTTATCTTTTTTTATACTATCTAAGATTCAAGAAAGTATATGCTAAAGTTAGAATCAATTATATGATTTTTTTTTTTTTACAAAATAGACTTTCTACCTATTAATCTATTATTTATTTATTAATTTTTTGACTAATTGTTAAAAAAAATTCTTATTACTACTATGTTGCCAATTATAAAATCCCTTTTCACATTACTTTATGCTTAATTTTTTAAAAAAATATTCCTAATTAGTTAAATAATTAATTAATTATCTTTTGGTGATATTATTCAACTAAAATTTTAATTAAATGGTATATATTTTTAGAACAAATACATTGAATAAACAAATATAATGCATTCCTAAGTAACCAAAGTGTTTGATAGTCGAGTTCTAAAACAAAAGTAGTTGAGTTCTTAATACTTTGAATGCTTTCATTCA
>Ga0315914_1007850_pt1 | contig 14562 bp, 3 predicted proteins | sample MpolenodulesMG_FD_203920 | JGI IMG/M metagenome (GOLD analysis project Ga0315914, IMG submission 203920) | Medicago polymorpha root nodule microbial communities from Los Angeles, California, United States - elongated nodules | ecosystem: Host-associated > Plants > Roots > Nodule | place: USA...
TGATTCCCAGCTTCTTCAAAGAAAGAAAAATCCCAGCCGAATGCATTTTTTTTGTGATGTTTGTTTCGTATTTATATTTTAAATTGTCTCCCTGCTTTCAGTTTTGCACAGAACCTCATGCCACAATTTTCATTTGATCTTTTTATCTCGTTTTAATTTATTTTGAATAACATTGTTTAATCTTTGAAAACTAATGCATTAAACATCTTCTAATGGTGCTCTTTTTTCTTAACTTCAATTTTACAGATGCTTGTTTCAATTGTTTATTTTTTTAAATAAAAAACATGTTAAACAATAATGCATTTTATAAAATGCAAATAAATATTTAAAATAAAGTTTCATATACATATAAAATAGCAAACAATATATATTTATATGAACAAATCATTTTTATGAAATAAATATATTTTTGAAATACATTTCTTTCTTGTAAAATATATTTTTACTAATAGGGATAAAAGTGGAATAAAAAAGTTATAATTCATTCCATTCCATTCCGTTTTCTTTCCAAACAATGGAATGACAATTTTATTCCGCTCCGTCATGAAATATCCAAACAATGGAATGAAATCTCTCTCCCATTCCGCTCCGCTCCATTTCATTCCACTCCGTTCCATTCCATTCCGCTTCGTTGTATTCCATCAATCCAAACAGAGCCTTAGTGTATAATTTAACAACTTGTATTTGCTGTGGTGAATAAAAAGGGTTAAATATATTTTTGGCCCATATAAATATACCAACTTTTCATTTTAGTCCCCATAAAAAATGTCTTCAATTTCTAGTCCCCTAAAAGTTTTTCATCTTCGCTTTTGCTCCCTCATTTTAGTAAGCACATATGTAGAATTCATATTTTTGAATAAAAATTTGCATAAAAGTTTAAACTTTAAAAATTCATTTTTAATTCATGTTTTGTTAAAAAATTCTAATTTTTTTGGGAGAGAATCTTACAATATTCCACACAAATTCGTCAAAAAATACAAATGCTACACATACATTGATTTAAAAATAAGGACTAAAAGTGGTGATTGAAAATTTTATAGGAACTAAAATTCAAAAAAAAATAATAGTGGGATTAAAATAAAAAGTTGATATATCTATAGAACCAAAAACATATTTAACTCAATAAATAACAATTTGTATTTGCTTATCCAAGAACATTTTGGAGATGCAGGGGATCAAACCCTGTACCTCTCGCATGCAAAGCGAGCGCTCTACCATTTGTGCTACATCCCCTTGATGAATAGAACATGAAATCAATCAATTACAATATATATTTTCTTATATTTTGTTCTTTTTTTAGGATTTGTATTTTACCCCTTAAATTTTTAACTCTTACATTTTCATCATATTCGATGCCATCTTCCCATTTAAAACAAGATAGGTATTGTAGCAATGAGTCTTATGGTTCTATTGATCAACGATATAAGAATTGTCATGTCATTGTTATTGAATTTTAGGTTGAACTTGATGGTTTGTTGAGTTTGTTATAATTTGAATGTCTCGAATATATATATGAGTAGTGCTATTTAGCATGACTCAGTGACCCACGACAACACACGAGATTCGAATCGACGGATGGCATACAATACATGGGAGGAGAGAGAATTCAAGCAGTGTTGCACATCATTCATCCAAGGGTTATGCGCCTGTCGTGCGTTCTCGTGCATGTAATTGTGCTGTGCGAAGAAGCAATTTCCTATATATATTTATACTCTTATTTTAACTCAAAATTTCATAAACACACGGTTCATATTTTACACATGTTAGCATAGTAAAAATAATGAAAAGACAGGCATGTGATCCTCTATCTTTCTGCTAGTGTATGTCTCTCTCTCTCTCTCTCTCTCTCTCTCTCTCTCATATGCGTGTGTGTGTGTAAACAAGAGTCTTGATCAATGCACAACAATTAAAAAGAATTGTTTTTACATTTAATTTGTCAACAATATACATTTTCTTTCAAAAATTATCTTTCAATTAAAAAGAGAGAAATGATTGGTCTTTTTACTCTCTCCATTTAATCAGGAGAATTTTTGTGAATCTTAACACATCTTGAAATTTATAAAAAAAATCTTATAAAAATGGACAATTTTTTAAGTGAAAAGAAAGTATATAAATAAAAAGAAAAGTACAAACGACTAGGGACGAAAACCTGGCCCAATGAGATCAAACAGAGGTGTAATGACAACCCTTAAAAACAATACAACTAGTGTCAAGCTACACTTTTTAGGACCAACCCTAAAGGGTAACGAACAAAATAACCATTAAGAAATGAACAAAAATGGAGCGAACAGACTCAACCACCTCATGTACAATCCAACAAACCCAACACAGGGTGCAAATCCAAATTGCAAAAGAAAGTGGTGTATGAGCATTATTCTTCATGCGTTTATACTGATAAATGGGATTGCCCACCAACACGGTAGCAACTCCAAGAACTCACCACATATTGTGACGAAAACACCGAAAACATGTTTACGGCTACTAATCATCCTGAAACAGGCCTAGATTGCAAAGTCATCGCCCTTTCGAGCACTAAAGTCCTGAGCATCGCCCAAAGTTAGAACTATCTCGAACTTGAAGCCAAGACCAAATCATCAAAAGATTCAGTCCTTTATGAAACAATGACGTCAAAGGTCTTACATATATGGTAGCAATTGTTTTTTCAGGGTTTTTGTTTGTACATCCTAAGAAAACAACATTTTTTATGTTTTTTTTATATAATATTCTTAACTATTTATTATTTCATTGTAACTATGTATCTCCTTAAAATAAATGATTAAGGGTACTATTGACCCAAAAAAAGGTACTATTAACAAAACAATATTAGTATTGGATTGAACCTTTAAAACGACATATAAACAAAAGCAAATTTAAAAAATAAATAAGTTATTTTCATTCATTCTAAAAAATTTAAAAAATATTTAATTTATCAACTTTGACTTCTTTTTTATGTCACTTTAGTTATTTTCTATAAATGAATCACTAGACAGTGTCGTGAAAGATATAACGAGATAGTATTTGTCACTGATAAAAATGATAATATTTATAAAACACATACCAATTATAATTGTTATAAAAATTATACACAAAACAAATGTACATCATTACTAAAAATTAATATTTTTATAGTATATTCTACATAAAAAAATAAAATATAATATAATACACTAATTAAAATACCCTTGATTATTTTCACGTTATTTTTCTTTAAACTACGTGCCCGTCTTTTCCGCTCTTTTTATTGCGCTAACGTTTGAAAATTATGAACGGTGTTTTTTTTATGAAATTTTGCTTACCATGATTCCAAGTTCGAGAGAGTCCATCCCCACCCCCTCCCTCCAAAGGAAACTCCTTGCCATCTTATCTAACCTGTTGCAAACATAAGTAGGAAGATAGTGAAGCTGCATGGTATAAATGAGAATTGATGTTGTGACAGACTTCGCTAGGCATGCTCGTCTTGCTTTATTCAAGATATTTCCTTTTGTAAGTTGCTAGCCTTTTTGAAAATTTATCAACAACGTTGTTATATACATCTCGAGAAACTCGACCCTTGACAAGAGGAAAACCAAGGTAATGTCCCAAATCCGCAACAAATTTAATAGTTGAAATATCTTGTATCTTACGCTTTCTTTCCCCTTGAACCTTCCTAGGTATTAATCCTTAATCCTGAAGCTGGACAAAACTCCTCCAAGGTATCCATAACCACTTTGACCTGTTCAGTACTAGCTTCACAAAACAACATAACATCATAAGCAAAAAGAATATGAGGTAATTGTGGGCCACCCTTAGATACATGTATAGGTTTTCGTATTCCACTTAGGACTTTCTATTGAATATTAAGAGATAGTTTCTCAATACAAAGAACAAACAAGTAAGGGGATAAAGGATCGTTTTGGCGTAGACCTCTAGATGGAGTAAAATGATTAGTAAAGAATTAGCCATTCGATGAAAAATATATTTTCTAACGCTTATGTCTTTTAATTGTATTGCGTAATCTTTATATCATATTTTTATAATTCTTAAAATATATTATGTATTATATATTTTACTAATAATTAAGATAACAACAATTATTTATAAGATACCTTTAAAGAAACAAAAATGCTATTTAAAGCGAAAAATAGATTCCCGATTGTTCACGATACATGTGGCATGTATGCCACTCATCCACTATTTTAGGATTTTCCATATTTTTCTCCCCACCTCCCCCGGTATCTGCCCAAAGCTGATTTTAATTGACTTGTTTTCATTCTTGATAGATTTGAGATGATTATTGTCGTTGTGTATAGCATGACTGTTAAAGAAAACAATTATTTATAAGACACGGGTGTTTGTCTAGTTATGTTTAATAGTTCAACTATTTTTCTTTTCTTTCTCATCTCAATTTCTTTTTTTTTTTTTTTTTTATAGTTTAGCGAAATTATATTGAAAACCAAAGCAGTCCCTCAAACACAAAAAGTGCTATAGGAGACTGAAAAATGATCAATTAAACAGCAGCGCAAATTGATCCAGCTCGAACATAAACAAACCAAAACAAGCCACAAAATCAACCACCACAAGCCGTCACGAACACCTTATCAGCGCCACCCTCTGGACCACTATACCATCTTTCTTCGCGGAGGAGAAAAATCTCAAATCATCCATAGACTGAATCCGCCACAACTGCACGACCCTTTGTGAAAAATCTGTCTGTTACGATCTTTCCAAAAAACAAAGAGAACCGAAATCCAAATACTAAATATGTTTATCTCAATGAGATATAATTCTATTTAAAACGTATCAAATAATAAATACAAGTAATTCACACCCCCTCCCTCCTCGAACATTAAACATTTTTTTCTATTAAAAAATCTTAGTAAAATTCATACACACAAGTGTAAGGCCAATGTTGCCAGGCTTGAAACCGCATCCAAGCACATATCATTTGTTACCACTGCTAACTAGCTGTACTTACCATAGTTAAACTCTTTTATTTGTGTACTTAGTATGGAATCAAGAGATAATTAAATGCTATTATATATAACCACACCCTTAAGATGAAGTACTTTAAAGCTAAAAAGTTATCGTTTACTACTCCACAAGTAAAAAAGATATGATACTTTATTGAACACGATATGCAAGTAGCCCGAATCACCATGGTAAGGTTTTGCATTAAAATCATCCCAAAAAGAGAAGGGTCTTGCATTAAATTACTTTTCTGATTAATTAAAACCTACCCAAGCAACAAGCTCGTTAATGCATACTGTACTGTACCCCCTTCTTCTAGTTGAGCAAAAATATCTTTTCTTTTCAGTGTTTTCAGAGGAAACATGATTTTATTTATTTATTTAGTTGGTAGAAAAGTGTAGCAGTGCAATGAGAATGCACAGTGGATGGTTGTTCCTTTTAGCGAAATCACACATTTCTTAATAGTGAAAAGTGAAAAACCACAAAAGTACAGATAAGAAAGAGACCAAAAAAGCTGTTAGATGTCATTATCAAAGGTTTCAAAAGTTGTGGGTAGAAGATATGGCAAAGGCAATTCAGAGTTACCTCTCTATCACCCACCACCTTAATCATACCTCGTCCCTAGCAACTAGTAGGGTTACTATACCGACCTTCCTCTTGTTGTTTCGAGTGAAACTGAACTCGCTATCTAATAATATTTTAGATTTGGATATTGTTGATAAAAAATGTGTTTAACGATTTTTTTACTAAAAATGATCAATCATGTTCTGTGAAGATTAATTATCAACAAAGTCGATAGATACTTCACACAAATAAATACTTAAAAAACTATTCTATTTGTTTCATTACAAGTATCTCAATTGAGTTATATATAACTTTTAAAAAATGATTATTTATTAAATTAGTCATATTTAAATTAATCGAAATACAACGAGAAAAATAATATATGACAAATCAATATTATAAATAAGATATTCCTTCTCGACTTAAATATTTAAGAAAAAAAGTCAAATAAAATAGATGTATTTGATTTAAATTTTTAACGAGATATCTTAAATTTGTTTAATTTTGTTTGCTTCTACTTGAGACTGAAGTAGTACATAATATAATATGAGATAGAGCAAACAATAAGTTATAATAAAAACACTTTTATGTTTATATATTTATTTAGATAGTTGAAAGCTGAGGAAGTTTGTTGTTGTACTCAAAAAGATATGACTCACACACAATATAGTTGAAGTTTTGTAGACAAGTTATTGTGATCTTACATTAACATTTGTGGGGCTAAAGAAAGACCAAAAGATCTTTAATCTCTTCTCTCTAAGCACACTTTGCCACTCTTTGCAGAAGCATCTTGGAGCTCTCATAGGCCAAAAGGTACCATTTTTTTCCCCCCTCTCACTTTGTTTGCATCATCCACTCATATTTTTCTTGCAAAAACCTTCTGAACCCCATGTGACATACATCACTGATTTCAATGTCCTATTCTAGTTTGTTGTGAGTTTTACCCTTCCCATTACAAACAATCTTCAACTTGAAAGCTTAAAAATTCTTTATATTATCTTTACAAAATTTTGGGATTCTCATATAATAAACAACACCAATTAACAATCTACTAAATTTTGTTTACTATGTCCTTTTACTATCTTTTAGCACATGAGTTGGTTATAAATCCCATAAACAAAAAAAGCTTTGAGTAATTAAGTTTTGTTATGTTTTATATATGCATATTCATTCACTTGACATGATATTTTGAGTACTATATTGCTATTACATGTTTTAGTTTTGGTTTTGTTTTTAGGATCAACATAAGTGGTAGAATTAAGGGTTATTTTCAGCTGCAGAAATTCAACATCAATTAGAAGAGAAAAAAAGTAGAAAAACAAGGCCACAAAAAAAAGGGAAAATAAAAGAAGAAAGAATCAAACTCTCAGTGGTTGTCATTATCAACAAGCAAGTGCATCAATAATCACAAAACAAGAACAAATTTTGAAGCATATTCATTGACTCAAGTGGCATCAAATTTCACACTACACAAATATCAATATGCATATGCAAAAAACAGAAACACAATAGAACCATTGTTTCAAATTCATAGGCACAAAAAAAATATATAAGAGGATTAATGGGAATGAAGAGCACAGGAGGAGAAATAGTTCAAGTTCAAGGTGGTCACATTGTAAGGGCAACAGGTAGAAAAGACAGACATAGTAAGGTATACACTGCGAAAGGTCCTCGCGATCGACGTGTTCGATTATCAGCACACACAGCAATTCAATTCTACGATGTTCAAGATCGTCTCGGCTACGACAGACCGAGTAAAGCTGTTGATTGGCTCATCAAAAAGGCTAAGTCTGCTATTGATAAACTTGATCAGCTTCCACCATGGAATCCAATTCCAAATGCAACAGAAGAGTTACAAGAGGAGGAGAATAATAATAATGCAGTAGAAACAAATGAAATGGTTATTGCAGCAGAACAATCAGAATCTTCTGGTTACAATTTGCAGCAGAACAATCACCATAACCATAACCATTCAGGTTTCATTCAGTCAACTATTGATAATGATGCTATAGCATTTTTTCCAACAACTTCTGTTGGTGAATCTATGAATTTTCAAAGCTACTCTTCTGATATAATCTCAAGAACAAACAACTCAACACAGGATCTTGGTCTTTCTCTTCATTCATTCCAAGACAATTCAGCTTCAAATGATCAAACACTTTTCTCTGGATCAAATCCTGTTGGATTTGATGCTAATTATAACAGGATTGTGAATTGGAACACAGCTGATATGAATAGAACCGGGTTCATGGTTAATTCGCCTGCGTTTCTAGGCCAAGGTTCGGCTTTTTCCGCCCATAGGGGGACCCTTCAGTCCAGTTTTTCGCCATCAATTCGTCCTTGGAATGATATTCCAATTGCCGATGCCTCGGTGGAGCATCATAATCACAAGTCTCAACAACAAATTCACCAAGCTTCTATCTTTGGTAGCAGGTTTCTGTCTGATGCTTTGACAGGTTTCTGCATTCCTGCTAGAATTCAAGGTGAGGATGAGAGCCATGGAGTTGGTTCCGAAAGGCCATCCTCTTCTTCTAATTCTCATCACTAACCATTAGTATGAACTTCACAATGCTACAATCTTCCATTTCTACCAGGTACTCCACAGTTTCCATTTTTTTCTCCTATTCTTGGATTAGTATTTATAATTATAACCATAAAAATTCTAAATAGCTTTCGTGTCACGATATTTTTTATATTGCGAAAAGTTACAGCCGTATATGGCTAATGAAGCTTAAATCACGGTCTCATTGCAAAAACTGATACATACAAAACCTTAATATTATGATCCAGATCGTTGTCGCAGACGTTTTTTTGAACTCTGAAAACAAAAGGACCAATTCATGACATTTGCAAAATTGTCTTGTTTAGTTTTTAGTGAAACAGATAATATAAAAACATCTGAAGTTATTTTTGTATAGTGATTACTCCATTTTAAATTCTTGTCTTGAATCTTGTTATGCAGGGGCATTGTCTACAAGCTATGAAGACATGGGAAGATTAAGATGGACACATTTTGATGATACACAAAATTTGTCTTGTTGGATTAAACTTTTGTGGTATTATTTATGTTCTCTCGTTATTGTAACCATTTACATTGGTGTTTTTTTATGTTTTTTTACGCAATTGGAAGTAGGTTCACTACTTCCTTTGAACCAATGCTGCTAGATATATTTAAGTATTATTATGTATTATTTCTTGATGTACTTTGCTCAATTAATACATGGCTTTGTGCTGGATTTTGTTTTGATCCTTATCATGTATTTACAGGGTAGAAAAGCATAGTTTATAGGTCCAATATAAAGTAATAGCAGATGTTTCATTCATATTCTTGCTAAACCATTTCAAGACAAACATAATCCATCTAGGGTAGTTTTGATTTGCTCAATTTTTTTTGTCCCCTATAGCAGAAATATATGTTAGTTTCCTTTTTCCATGTCTTTCAAGTTCCAAGTTTCCTTTTGATTCACTATGCAGTTCTGTGTATGCTTCAATTTCACTAGACAGTTTATGTAGTGCCTCACAAAGATAAACTGGTTATAGTCTCTAACTCAATTTTCTTAAAAAAAATGTGTTTGTTGAGTCGATGTGTGTGTTCATTTTGATATATAATTTTGTAAGCAAATTCTTTCTCCAACTACGTGGTAGACAAAACATGAAAAGAATTTATGGTTAAGTGTAACTCAACCTTCTAAAACTGGCTTGTGAGGTAAATATTATCTCCACTTATAAATATTTATTCAGACCAAATCACTTCCAATATAGGACTCTTAATACGCCCCCTCACACGCATGTAACGTGGTTCACACTATAAAATAGTCAGCAATACGAAGGGACAAATCAGTCCCTATTTTATCTAGGAAATGTAATCAGATTAGTCCCAAAACAAACCATACTACAAACAGAACTGTGTGACCAAAACAAGAAACAAATATGGACCTGCGTGTTTGAAGTAACTTAAACGTACGTCAGCTACAAAGACTTACGTAAAAAAACCACCAAACTAATACATTCCGTCATTACAAAAAAAGTCATACATGTCACGTAAAACTTTGTAGTCAAAACTCAACCATAAAGAAAGAGACAAAAGCCAATTTTGAACCAAACCATAGTTCAATTACTATGTTACTCGGTTAAGAATATGGTCTGGTTCGGTCTATTGATGTCACTCAACCATTTGTTTGATTTTGATATGGTACATAGGACATTCAATTATTTTCATGCTCAATTTTGTAAACCTTGGAGCATCTTCAATGAGGGTGCCATAGAAGGTTCCGTATGCTAATGAACATTTATCTTAATTTTTCAGTTCATCGGAGGAACTATGATATGACATTGAATGCAAATAAAAAAGATATATAAGAGTTGTATAATTTTTTCATTATTGGAGCAAAATTGATATGAGTTGCATATGTATGATGTGGCTGGCATTGAGGGACCATTTTTTAGTAAAGTATGAAACTCAAATTATGTACCTTAAAAAATGATGATCTTACATCTATGTTTTTGCTAAATTTTACAGAGAACCTAAAGGGTTAAATGCTAGTAATTGATATCCTACTATGCTAGAACATTGATTATGTCGACTTGAACAATCTATGTATCAGAATTTCAAAGGAAAGTGAAATTGTAACAAGAGTATAGCCGTATAGGACGGCTGATATAAATAATTTGCTGGCCTAATTTTGTTTGAATAACGTACGGGGCCAACATTAGCATGTGGAAAATTGATTATGCTATTCTATTCTATGTTCTAGTAGTAGCGTCAGGCACTTCACAAATGAACTTGCCTAAGAAATTAGCACTGATATTCCCTTTCCCTTATGACTCTCCCAGCAAAAGATCTGTCTCCATAGGGTTTGTTTCGAAATTTTTATGGAATGGGAGTAGAGGGGAGGACTTGTAAGAATTGAGAGCTTTGGGAAGGGAGGACTATGTGGGTTAGTATTCTTCCTGGAATACAAACTCTTTCTAATTTGAGAAACTAAAAAATTATATTGAAGAAAGGAGGTTGAAAGATTTGAGTAAAGTTTTTAAATTCAATTTAGGTTGTTATAATACTTTCAACATAAAAAATACATTAGTCATAAGTATTAATTTATCATTCTCTCCGAAAACACTCAATTTTTTTCTTTTTGGAAAGATTTCTCAACAAAAACACGCTTCAAAGTTGTCCCCTCCCCTCCAAACTCCCAAACATACTCTAGAGTAACCGTAAGGATGTGTTTGAATAAACAGTTTATTTGTAGCTTATAGCAAAAACGTTTATCATGATAAACACTTATGTATAAGTTTGCATAAGACGTTTTTATAGTAAAAGATAAAATAACGTTAAATTGTTTTTGTATATGCTATAAGTAATTTTTATAAGCTATATTGGAGAACTTATGAAAATAAGTTGAAAAAAGCCTATAAGAATTGTCATAAGTTTTTTTCATAAGTTCTTGCAAACAATTTCACAAAAATTATGTCGGTAGATGAACTCAAATAAATCAATCTAACATACCCTTGAGTATAAGTCATTTGATCCTTAATTATACTTCGAATAAATGTAGATTAATGTTGTGTTTATTTGATATTTAAAAAGAAAAGAAAATAATATCATAATAAATAATTATGCAATATTTCAATCACACTTAATTGATTTTAAAAAATAATTTAGTGTCTATAATCCTAATCTTAATGATGTTAGAAAGTTTGCCTTAATCTTAATCCCGCCTTTTTTGGTGGGTTTAAGTAATTTTTTTTGAAAATTAAAAGGTTTGCAAGGAATCAAACAAAGTACCATATGCTTACGCTTTCCAACTTTAACCACTATGCCACGTCCATTTTTGTTGAAATATTGTTGCTTCTAAAAATGATATACATGACTAAAACGTTCTTTTTAAAGCCATAATATAACTTGAAGTTATTTATTCATACTTTTTATTTGCAAAATCACTATAGTAGATTATAACATTACTTTGTTTTGGCAAAGTAATGACTTTGATTTCATATTATTTTTTGTTGATTTCCATATTCATTTATGTTGATGCAAACTTAATGTTGTTAACTTGCTTCTTTTACATTGTGCATGTCGCTCACTCTCAATGGTTACTTAGTTTGATTGTTTCTGAATTTAAATGTAACTCTACAAGTAATAATATAGTCAGGGAGTTGAACCTTCTACACTTTTTACCACTAAGACACATAATATCTTTTGTGGATTAATTTCGCTTTCAAATAATTATTACACCTTATTTGATAACTTCTATAACCGGTCCCCACTTCTTATCCCACACTTTCCACCTCCCATAAACTTCCATTTTCAATCCTTTCAATTACGCGTATATATTGGTGTGTTGATTGTTGTTAGAACTTTGGTTGCACGGCTTGAATAACTTATAGTGGAATACATATTCGAAGTGACCAAAAGATCCGTCATTATTTTTAGATTCATTCTCTTCTCTCCAAATTCTTTGCGAATTAATCATTTGTTTCTCTTTTTCCTTTATTGTTTCTTTCTATGCATGTATAATTGCTTCTTTTAATCAAATATGAAGACAATTAAGGAACACAATTGGATGACATTGTTTGGTAAAAAAATAAAGTTAATGGCCTAAATTGTTATATTTTTGCAACTTTTTTTATTGCTTTTTCCAATGGTTTGATAACATATCAATACTGAATGTAACTCTAAAAACAATGATATAGCTAATTTAATATTTATACATGAAACTCTATGAAACCTGTGCATCGCACGGGTTAGAGTCTACTTAAAAATAAAAAAAAAGTAAATCACCCCCTTCTTTACCCTCCATCCAAACGTACTCATAATTTGAAGCGGGTAATTTGTGCCTAAATTTTGCTCCATATATATACTGTTAAACTTAACTCCAACCTAAGCAAATCTCGCAAATTTGACTAGACAAATTTAAACTTTAAATTTTTCAGAACATAGAGTAAAGTCAGAGTTTGAGTTTACCAGAATTCACTTCAATTACGGAAAACTCAAACACACATAAAAAAATTGAAAATTATTTCCTATTTATTAGAAAGGTAATTTAAGCACTTGAATTAATATGTCGGAATATAACTTGAGGGGGTATAAGGTGAATAATTGTACTATATACGGTGCTAGTCTCAAATGATTCTGCTGTGTCCAAGATCGGAATTAATGTTGGGCTTAATACAATTTTTATGGCTCTTGATACAGAATTTCTTTTTGACCTCCCATATCTCTAAGACCCCCAAAAATTTTCATTTTACCCCTAATTAGTACCTCTTGTATATAACTACCGGAGAGTTTAGGAGATAACTCCCGGTCGCGTGGTACCGGTAGATAACTCTCGAAAGGTTTATTATATATGCCAGAACAGAGAACATAGTATCGGTTATATTTTATTTTGTTTATTTTTATTTCCAAACTGCCTCATTGCTCTCCAAACCCATTTGTTTTACCCAAATTTGTATTTCCAACCAAACATACATACCCCATTTGGAATTTTAGTGTAGTTTTTGTTTTTGATGAAAAGTGATAATATTTTGTGTTTGTAGATGCAATATGAAAGGTTAGACATTTGTTTGTTTATTTTTTTTGAGGGAAGACATTTGTTTGTTTATATTGGGTGGATATTATGGTTTGTTGATTATTTAGAAAAATGTGTAGGTTTTGTTATTAAAATGGTACAAAGTATTTTGTTTGAACGTGGTCCAAGTGTTTGACAAAATGAAGGAATGATATTTTTTTCATAGCAATAGGAAGAATGGAATGTTAGAGGAGGTTGACGTTTCATTTATTCCAATTAGAATAATGAAATGTTAGAGGAGGTTGATGATTCATTTTATTTCAATTAACAGTTTTTAGGGCTACAAATGAACTTGAGCTAATAAAACTACTAACACCGTTAAAATCACTAAAAATGTGTATTCTTTTTTATTTTGACAAAAAGCTACTAAAACTATTATTTTGTGTGAAGTAATACATAATTTTTGATTTCATTGGATAAATTTTTTTTGACACTATCATTTTAACCCCACCAAAAAATTAGATATAGATCCACTCTGCTTGCGAGATGACAAATTTTTAACAACCTTTTTTCTCTCTCTTTTTAATGGTCAAAAACAATATAGAGAGGAAAAAGAAGAGAGGTGATAAGAACGTCATGTGAATATAAAAGAGAAAGTTGTCACAAAATAATTGTACAAATATTATTTCTCTAATAAAAATTTGCTCGTATGCGTTTTCTTTTCTCAATTCTTCTCAAAGCAAAAATGCAGAAGTGTAAACCAAAACATGTATACACTATTTTAGGTTTTAGTTTTAAAAACTACAAAATTTAAAAAAGTTTTGAAAAACAGTTCTCAGAATTAAGTCTTCAAAACAATTTTCTTTTTCTTTTTAAAATTTAAAAATAAATTAATAAATTAAAGTATAGATGAGTTGAGCTTTGAAGGTTTATCAGTGTTTAGACATGATTCAAACCTCAAACCTACCAACGAGGTCTTTGAAGGTGAGAAAAACCACAAGAGAGGGGGGGTTGAATTGTGTTTTCAAAAACTTTTCTTCCTTACGTTCTGAAGAACTGTTCCCAGGTTCAGAGTCTGAGTGAGTTCAGAGTCTTAGTGCAGCGGATAATAAGTAAGAGAACAGAGAAAGAAAGAACACAAGCAATTATACAGGTTCCTTCCAAAAACCGGAAGTAGTCCTGTCCCCCTTGCACTTCCAAGGAGAGTTCCACTAAAATGGAATGTCGGATTACAAGTTACTCAATCACACAAGAAAGAAACTTCTCAATGCTCAAGGACAACTCCAAGAGACTTCTATGCTCAATCACACAAGAATGAGACTTTTATGCTCAAGGACAACTCCAAGAGACTTCCTTTGCTCAATCACTACTGAAAGAGACTTATCTTAACAATTACAAAGAATTGAATAAGGTTTTGATTACTTGATATACAATCAGAGGTATTCACAATACAATACGAAACAGAACAGACTCTGTTTTTCTAGACACTTGAGAATTCTAAGATATGAACTATTGAAAGAATTCTCTAAGTTGTTGATGTTATGTT
>Ga0315914_1007851_pt1 | contig 14562 bp, 5 predicted proteins | sample MpolenodulesMG_FD_203920 | JGI IMG/M metagenome (GOLD analysis project Ga0315914, IMG submission 203920) | Medicago polymorpha root nodule microbial communities from Los Angeles, California, United States - elongated nodules | ecosystem: Host-associated > Plants > Roots > Nodule | place: USA...
GATAGCACCTAGCTGCCTTCTTAGCATAATAATCCATTACAGATTCGTCGCTGTATTTAGATACCATGGTACCGAAAGCGTGTCCCAGGTACCAAAGAGCCTCATGAAGATAGGGTTCCAGAAAAAGAGCTTCCTCCAGCTTCAAAATAGCATCTGAAAAACAATGTTTCAAGTGAGAAACTTGTTAAATTATCCATGTATTCTCTAATCTTTATTAATTTATCTATAACTTCATATTAAATATTAAAGATTAAACATTTAAGTTATTAATTTAATGATATTTTAAGGTTTCCACAATGATATGTCTTGAAAAAAAAGTCACTTGGAACATGAGATGTCAACTTGTGGAAAGAAAAAAAAAGGTAGGGACTAGAATTGAAAAAAGAAATGTTAGATAGACCAAATTCCGAAGAAACCTTTAATGAAGCTAAAAATGAAGTTGATATAATGAGATGGACTAAAATATGTGTTTTTAGAGTTTTGATTGTTGCCTGAGGTGCCACTAGGGTATTGAATGCAGTGCAACCTTATCAAAATTCATAAATATCTTTGTATCCCTTGGCCATAAAAATGCAGTGCAACCTTATCAAAATTCATAAATATTTACCACTAAAAAAGAGTCATTACAAATTTGACATGATATGAATGATCATACATAAAGACATAAAAAAATAAAAATAAAACCCTCTAAATCACAATTTCAAACACAACTAAAAACCATTTAATAACAAAAAATACTAAAATAATTATATAAATAAAATAAAGTAGTTCATAGAGAGAGAGATAGAGAGAATAAGCACCGTAGATCATCGAATCTTGATCCGGGCCGAGATTGTTATACATGTTTAACAAAGCTCCACCCCATCTTGTCAAATTCTACAGATATTAATAAAACAAAATATACACTAAATTTCCAACATAACAATGAATATGAAAATAAAAATGTATGAATAAAAAATTTGGTAATGGAGACGAACGTACATCAGCATCACGAGGGTTGTTGATGTACTCAGCTTCTGCAATTTGGCATTCTTCACAAGCATTAATCTGGGAGAGGTTAAGGTTAACTTCACTTGATTGGCAACGTAGAGAATCACGTACAAAATTCATTGAATCATGTCTCGATGAGGTTAGGGTTAACTTTGCTTGATTTTGCATGCTTCACAAACGAGTGTTTATAGGGTTATAATCTCGTACAAAATCTATGGAATCACCTTCGTCTCTATGAGGAAGAGATGTGTTTCTAGGGTTTTGAGTGTTGTATGAGGTTAGGGTTTACTACTTTACTTGATTGGTAACACAGAGAAGTATGAATGAAAGAAAGAGGGTACTTGCTACAACAGACGTGCAGTCACTATCCATGTTTTAATTTTTTTAATAAAAATATATTAAATCGTTATTTTATGGAAAACATAGGTGGGTGGGTGGGTGACAATGAGTTTGGTATTTTGACTTTGTCTATATCTCTCCCCTAACCAATCTTTCTCAGGCATCAAAATAATTTATTTTTATCATTTTTTTAGAGGAAAAGACTTGTAACATTTCACTAATCAAAATATGCTCAATACAATCTGGTATTTCTAGCAATATTTAAAAACTAGATGATGTGGCCGCCTTAGCTAAAGAAAGTCCAATATCACCGCCTTAGCTAAAGTAAAGAGAAACAACATAAATTTTTATGTCTTATTACCTTGGTTATCCCTCTTGATCCAAAAATTTCCTCGAAACACTGAAAAAATGTATTAGTAAATGAAATGGTTATGTAACTAGTCTAAGAATAAATTAGCAGGTCATCTTAATGGGAACACCATTTAATTCAACCCATAAACATCTTAGTTTTCTTAACCAAACAAATTAGAGGAGTCCTTTTTACAATTTGTAATTAAAATATGGCAATACAATACGAAACATACCTTACTAGATGATTCCAACCGTTCGCGGTAAGTTTCATTTGAAGGATCCTATATAAAATAAAACAGGAAACACTCTGTTACACATTATTTTCACAAGTCAACAGGTAAAACGTATGCCACACTTCAATAATACGTTCATTGGTATTGAACTAAAACTTTACCAATTCAAAAGCTCGTTGATTGCATGCCATTTTCTTTTTAGCATAATACAATGTAGAATTGTCGTCGCAGCATTTAGTTGCCCTAATAGAGAAAGCTTGTCCCAGACACCAAAGAGCCTCATGATGGTAGGGGTCCAGAAAAAGAGCCTCCTCCAGCTTCAAAATAGAATCTGAAAATCAAGTTTCAAGTGAGAAACTTGTTAAATTATCTATAACTATTTAATTTAATCTCTAATCTTTATTAAAGATTGAATAGTTAAGTTATTTAAAACATTTTAAGGGTCATAAAAAAATCACTTGGAACATGAGTAGGGACTACAATTGAAGAGGGATCAAAGTTTACTCTTATAAATAAAATATAATGCATATTGAAAATAAAAAAAATAAAAACCCACTAAAACACAAGTTCAAACACAACCCAAAACCATTTAATAACAAAAAATAAAAACTAATTAATATTATAAATAAAATATAATGCATATTGAGAGAGTAAGAACCTTCCAACTTATAATTGTGATAATGATTTTCATACAACTTTATCATAGCTCCAGCCCATCTTGTCAAATTCTGCAGATATTTATAAAAACAAAAAGTTATACACAAAATTTCCAACATAACAATGAATATGATAATAAAAGAAGTATGAATCAGAATCTGCAGAATGGAGAAGATGGTACGTCAACATCGCGAGGGTTTTTGAGGTATTCAGCTTCGGCGATTTTGCATGCATTCCGAGCGTTAAACAGTGAGAGTTTGGAATAATCCAGTATGAATTCCATGGAGAGAGAAAGAGAGAGAGAAGTTTCTAGGGTTTTGTGATTAGATCAGATTAATGAGAGTGATAAATAAATATTAGAATTTGGATTGGGGGTAGTTTGTATTTTCAAATTTCTCTTATGCATCCAAAAAAACGTTTCTAGGGATTTTTTTTTTTTTTTTTGAGGGAGTTTCTAGGGATATTATGGTGTTTAGGAAATTCAAGGCATTTATTTGATTTGTTGCATATACGTTTGGTTAGCTTCTATTTACCAAAAAATTTATTTTTGTCAATTTGAAACCCTAGATTGATTTGACCAATTTTTCCCTCACACTTTTGCATCTTCTTGCCTTTTTTTTTTTGACAATATTTTGTACACAATACTAGAAAAATTCACCGCACTAATTTCATGCCTTTTTTTTTTACAATATTTTGTACACTTTTTTTTTGAACCAATTTCATGCCTTTTTTTTTACAATATTTTGTACACTTTTTTTTTTAAGGAAATATTTTGTACACTTATTTAATACTAAAAAAAATGCATTGCACCAATTTTATGCCTTTTTTTTTACAATATTTTTTACACTTTTTTTTAAGGAAATATTTTGTACACTTATTTAATACTAAAAAAATGTATTGCACCAATTTCATTCCTATCCTGTTGCCTTTTTTTTTACAATATTTTCTACGCTTATTTAATACGTTTACAAACAAAATACCCTAATTTCCATGCAAACTCGGCTACCCTAATTTCCATGTAAACATGGCTATATATACCCAGCCCTAAACGTGTTTCTCTCCAAAAAAAAAAAACTCTAAACCGTTGTAAATTTCACACACATCACAAGAATCATATATTTTGATATTTAGAGAAAACTCTAAACCGTGGTAAATTTCATACACAGCACAAGAATCATATATTTTGATATTTAGAGGTTTGCAAATGGAATGACGTAACCTTACAACTCTCCTCTCATACCACTGCTTAACTGGTAACTTTGATTCAATTCTGAATTTTTTTTTCCATTTTTTGGATTGTTAATATCAGTGTTTTTTGAATTATACAATTGTCATACTTTTTGTAACATGTTGTTTTCCATTGATTTGGTAGGTCCTTTGATGATTCATCCTGTTACTAAGATGGACGAGACTGTCACCAAACTTCAATTGAAGTACAGAACATACATAGTTGAGTACGACACAGAAGATGTAATTTGTTGTTTTCCTTCCTAACTTCTTGCTCTTTTTTTGTTTTTTACGAAAACTATCATTTTGCAATATATGATTTGGCATCAAAGGACTTAAAGTTTTAGTGTGAAATACAATATTGCAGTCGCCAACACTAAGCAATTTACGTAATACATAATACAAAGGAATTATTGATAATGATGAAGCCATTGCTAAATTAATGGTGGCTTGACTACAGTTTTATTACTTTTATATTACAAGTTTCATACTAAAAATTGAAAGCAGATGCCCTCTACCAAATGGCTGCAACCTACAACCTAGCCTACTTCAGGTAAGGCCAGACTTTTTTGTTTAACAGAGAATGTCAATACTTTTTGAGAACCCTTTTACCTAAAAAAGCCAGGCTACAGATAGAAAATGTCTTTTAGGCCTGCAAGACCAACCTATTAAGTACATACAAATAACTTGCAAAGTCGAGCTCATACCTGCCTATTCCACTTTGTATTCACTACAAGAAAATCAGTATTTTGCGACACCTCATTTGCAACCCTTACCTTATAACTGCCTCAATGTGCATATTGTTGCGACAGTTATGGTCAACAGTCGCAGGTTTTGTGTTAAATTAGAAGGCGCGTTGTTAATTGTCCATTCCTGCTTGGCCAAAATTTTCATTCACTCCAATACTCAGTTTCACCTCCCGCTCCATCTCACTTTCCCAAAATTTTCTCTAAACCCTAAGACCCAAAAATTTCATCTCACTCTCAAATCTCAAAAAATTTCTCAATTTCATCCCCAAAATCTTTGTTCCCTGAATCTTCTCGCTCTCAATCGTTCACCCCCAAAACCTAAACCTCTCAATCGGAGCTCAACTCTCTCTTTCTATGGTAACCCTCAAAACCTTATTCATCTTTTCTTCTTGTTTTACGTTGTTGTTGTGAATATTTTTTAAAGTAATGTTATCCATTGTTTCATTAGTTAAAATCAGTAACCCTGTTTTGAAATTTTGAGTGAAATGTTGAAATGGGATTTTACTACTTTTTTGAGTGAAATGTTGAAATGGGATTTTTTATAGTGTTGAAATTTGATGACACAGTAACCCTGTTTTGTTGTTCTTGAAAGTAATAATTGTATCTTTTATCTATGTTGATTGTGAAGTTTAGGATTTGGAAGTGTTTGTGATTTGGAAGTTTAGGATTTAGTTTCCTATATATAATTTTGTAGTAGTTTTAAAAATCTTACTAGTAAGCCCTTGAATTTTGATGAGTTCCAATAATGTTTAAGGAGTAGCCTCTGAAATAGGAAGATTTGTATATATATTATGAGATGGTTTTATTTAAGATTGTTGGAGGAAGAAAAATATGTGAAAGTAAGGGAAAATTATGGAAGTTGATGTTCATAAGTTGTTGAGAGGGAGGTGATTAAGTTTATGATTTTCTATGGATTGGTGATGCACAAAGTGTTGTGATTCTCCTTTGCTATCATAATTCAATCCTCTATTGAGGAAATAGTGTGATTGGCGGAGTTGTTGTGTTGGTTTTGGAGGAATAACAACATTTTTGCTCCAACAGAGGGGCGGTTTCTTCAACTGTTTTGGCTTTAGCTCTTGCTTGAGCAGTTGCTAGTAGGTCACGGCAGAAGGGTGGGGCGTGTTTTTGTCATTAGATGCAGCAGGTGCAATCTTGAACTTATGAAGGCTTCTATACATTGTGCTGCGAGAAATGCTTGAATCATTTCAAGTTAAAAGTGTGTCTGATGTCTGACATTAACGCATGGTGTTACATTCAATCACTTTCATTTTAAAAAAATTATTAAAGGTGTCTATAACTTGTGTTTACGAGTCAGTGCATTCATGTTTCATGTCAATGTGGTATCTTTGACTTACGTGTGAGTGTTCTGTTTGGTGCCCTACGTGTGCTTCATGCGTTTTACTAATCACTATCTTATTTATTTTTCTTCTTCTTTTCAGCCAACAAATTTAGAAACAACAAGAGATGGTAGACATTCATCTGAGTCTAGCTACCGCCTTGAGGATCATTGATGCAACATCACTAGGGAATATTTAGATATTTTAAGGACTTCTAATTTTGGTATAGTTGTGTTGAATGTTCAGTCACTAGTGTTTCGGTTTTTTGAATGTTTAAACTACGTACTTTATCTTTTGTTTTAGTTAAGTTGATGTATGGATCAAACTTGTTACTCTTGAATTATGTATATTTTTGCATTCTAAGTCTTTAGTAATATATTTTTTTGAGATTGTTTTCAAATTCTAGAGAAAAAAATTTAAATCAGGCCAAATCAATTTCAAAAATAAATAAATATTTGTGACTTTTTTCAAAAAAAAATAAATAAATAAAAAGCATTTGCGACTGTTCAAACAGTCGCAGAATATTAAATTCAAAATTTTAAATTAGACATTTGCAACAGTTAAGAACTATCGCAAGTTCCTTCAAAACCATGTGAAAGCTCTTAATTTGCGACTGTTGGGAACTGTGTCGCAGTACCATTTGCGGCAGTTGGAGCGACTGTTCTATGAAGGGTTGCAAATGACTATTGCGACCCCAACATTAATGGCTAATGGAGAACAATTGCAAATGTATATTTGCGACCCTTCTAACAGTCGCAATCAACAATTTTAAAAGTCACAAAACACATTTTTTCTTGTAGTGATTTATATAAACGTAAATATATTAATATTTGATAAGAGTAATTTGTAAAAATATTATTATTTCTCTTGTATTTATATATTATTGTAAGGTTTTCATTTTACTTTCATCTTAAACAATCTCAAATAATATGTATTATTTTTTTTTGTAAAATAACATTTTTAGTATTATAGTATCTGAATATTGTCCCTACAATCTAAAATTTCTGGCTCTGCCACGTTCGTAATGTTTATTAGTTTACATGATTCATTTTGGAACTCCAGAATTACCCAGATCTCGTCCCTTGATTAGAGCTTAATCAATAAGGTAAATTGTGATGCTTGTGTTACTTTAGATTGTAGATCTTTATAAAAAAGAGACTTTACAATTGATTTTGATGTGTTTGTGTGAGATATGGTTAATTCATATGTTGAATCAAAAACTATTTTTATTGAAGTGATAAGGCATATGAAGTAGGAACACTCAGACTAAGTGTGTCCTTGTGTTGGACAAGTGTCATGTCCGACACCGACACATATAATTTACTCTGTATTATTTGATTTTTTTAAATTATTAGCGGTGTTGGTATGTTGGTGTCCATACCGTGTCAAGTGTCTGTGTCCGTATTCGTGCTTCATATAGAGCTGTTGTGTGTTGGTTATACTGTTTTCGGTGATTTTCAAGTTTCTTTTGATTAGAAACTATGGTGTTGGAAAATCATGCCTTTTTCTCAGATTTGTTGCAAGTTTTCTCCTGCTTTGAAAAAAATCTTTAGGTACCGTTTGTTTCCACTGAAAGGATAGGGATGGAAAGCTAAGAGGACTGAAAGTTTGTGGGAAAACGTGCTTTCATAGTTTGGAATGCATGTCAGAGAGGATGAAAAGACTCAAATTGGTGGGTCCCGCACCTAAAATCTTTCCCTCCCATGTTGCGCAGAAAACATGATCAAGCCCTCCAATATGACAAATTGACCAAAACACCCTTCCTTGTGAAGCAAAAAAAAATTTCGCCGTGCATGTTCTCTTTCTTTTTTTCAATTAACATGCTTTTCACTTCAAGGCTTTAGACATGTTTTTTTTGTTTTTATAACCTTTTTCAAAAAAAATTACGGTCATCTTTTAAGTATGAGGAGTGATAATTGTACAACCAATTTTGTACAACTTTTGCGACAACCATTTTTTCTTTATTTTTATTGGACAAAAACAACAGAGAGAGAAAGAGAAAGAGGGAGAATAAAAAAAACATGTGGGTATGAGAGAGACGATTGTTTCAAAAGTTGTCAAAAAGTGGATGTACAAATATCATTTCTCTTTAAGTTTATAGCATCAAGTGTTATAACAAAATACAAAGGCTACCTTTAAAAAAAAAACTAAAAACAAAGGTTATTTATGTCATTTCATAAATGTATATCTTTCTTTCTTTTCACTTTCATTCATATCAAACAACTAAACAATCATCTCACTTTCTACTCACATTCCATTCACTTTCTATCCTTAAACAATCTTTCCTTTCACTATCTTTCCTTTCACTTTCTTCCCTCGTCCAAACAAAGCCTTAGTGTTGGAAGGTCTTGCCAATTGCATTGAGAGAGAGGGTTGTTTATGAGGAATTGGCAATTACAACTCTTGTTAGTGGTAATTTGGAGGAACTGAATGCATATGATATGAGGCTACGAGTGAGGAAAATATGAGGAAATTTATTATGCTACCTGAAACTGAATTAGAATACAAGTGTGACTAAACTCTTATTTCAACTAAGATGAGTGATGAGTGAGTGAATATAGCATATGAACATGGAATAATAGGTAATTGAAAAATCTTTTAGACCCTTATCTAACCCTTTTTTTATTTCAGCTATGTTGTTACACTTCCTTTAAATATTTCTGCAACTCATTAGTTCAAATTGAGTTTTTGTTTTTGTATGATCAATGTTGTGTGATTTTCACTTTTCTAGATTATTTTGATTAATTTTGTGTGATTTTTTATGATGATTTGTGTCAAATGGCACTCTGTTGGTAGTTTTGATTCGAGGATAAAGCATTTCTTTTGGAAAGACTTAATATAAGGATTTTCACATCGATTTATAACACAACCACCAATGTGAAATCTACTTCACATCAGCTTCAGGCCCCACTGATGTGAAATCTCTATTTAAAACAAAAATTTTATTTTATTTTTAACGATTTTAAATTTGTATCGTATCGATGCATTATATCAATTTGAATGAATAAATATTGTTTAATTTTATAAGAAAAAACATGCATAAACAATATGGTTTTAATCTTTAAACCATTTTTGGAGACCCTATGAACATAAACAATATCATTATTGCATATTAGGTGTGAAATCATTAGTGATAAGGAATTATCCAAGCACATAAAGATACATTACAACCAGCAAAATAGTAACCTTAAATACTGGAATCAAAATAAAACCTCTTTGTGCTATTAACGATTCATGTAAGGAACTCAAACTTTCTTCCATAGGTTTTTCTCAATTATTGAAAGGAAACATATTTTCTCTTGAATAGAAGTGGAAACATAAAAGAGACGAAAATCTTTAGCACTACAACAAAGTGGTTTAAGAAATCTGAAAAACAATTACTCTTGTTTCAAACCAAGCATCAACAATAGCTTCAAGAAACCCATGAGACATATATAGCTTTTAAGTAATATTAAATTTCAGTAATGCACCAATGTAAACCAAAATTCCATATGTTAGAATCAAATATTGGCAATATATCTATAAGTAAAATATGTCAAATTAATCAAATCATAACAATTTCATTGCAGCGGTATATTCTTCAAATATTTTGATAAGAAATCAAACTTTTTCAAGAGAAAATTCAAGAAAAATACAACCTGGTATTTGGATTTCAGTATAAGAGGCATAAATCGATGATAAGCAACCCGAAGTGGAAAAGCCGCTTCAAAACCATGTATTCCCTTTGTATATAGTATGGAAGTATAGGTAAGAATATAAACTAGAGGAAAGACATATATTTTCATGTCTGTCTTTCCATTCATTTTATTGCGCTAATATTTGTAAATTATGAACGATGATTCTTATGAAATTTTGATTTTTATTAAAAGTATAAATATAGATGTTTGTGAGTTTTAAATTATAACAAACACAACAAACCATGTTTTATTTATGCATTCAATTTGGCATTCAATTTGAAATGTCGATGCTAGATTGATTAGTAGCATACCGATCAATGCGCTGCCTTAACTTCAACAAGAACTTCTCATTATCTTCCTCAGCAATCTTGACAAAGTATCTCCCTATGCCTCTAGTCATTCATAGATAGGTTGGAAGCTTTCTCAGTAGCAGCCAATTGAAGCACTTGTTCATCATCATCCCTTCTTGAAGATCGTGGAAATACATTAACTGCATCACTTCTCCATATGCGGGAGCTCCCTATGCGTTCACTTGCCATTCTTAGTTGTTATTACCCCCTGCCACATAGTGCAACAACTATAAATACCATAAGATAGAGAGGAAGAAGTTTTCTCTCTAAATCTCTCGATTATTATAGTTGTCGCATTGTGTAACAGTTATAGGGAATCCATATCCCGTTTTGATAGCGGCTTTAAAAGGGTTGAATTTGTTTAAGTATTCTTTCTTTGGTTTCAAATAGAGTGAACAATCATTTTTTTATACTTGAATTTAAGAAGAGTCGTCACTATAGTATCTCAATATTTCAAAATAACATAAACATTCGCAAATGCGTCTTATTAGTTTGTTTGTTTATCTCCTCTTTTTTCATTTACTAGTTAATTTGGTTTTCGAATTATTTTTATAAGGTTTTTTTTAACAATCCAAAATAGAATTATGAATTAACCGGGAGGCTCTCTCCAGAACAAGGAATGCAAAGAGCGCAACCCAAAATTTCAAAATTTTATCTACAGAAAAGGAGCAAAAAAAAAACACCTAACAAGAGGACTACCCTAATCAAATAGTAGGGTTATCCCACCATTGGTGAATGTCAAAATCAAAACATGGCTTTCTTGCTTTCAACCACGAAAAACATTGCAAATTAATTCTATCAACCAATTTACACATTGGTTCGTCCTTTTGCTGAAAACACTGAGTATTTCATTTGCGACAAATCGCCCAAACAGAAGCAAACCAAATAATATGCAAGGATAGCCTTCTTCTTTTAGAGAACCCATACAAAGAAGAACACAATAACACATGAACAGACAACCCCAGTGGCAAGAACCAATTTATAGTTGTTTTGTGTCCTTATTTCTAGTTGCTGCGATTGGATTGGAATTTGATATTAATGTCTCGACATGCTGAGACGAGATACGTGAGTGGCAAGAACCAACATGCTTTGAGAGCAAGTATTTGCAATTAAAGCAATCACCACCACTACAAGAAAATTGTCATATGTTACAGCAAAAGTCTGTAAGGGTCCAAAACCGTTGGTATATCCCGAAAAACCTATTCCAACGGTATTATGTCTCTGTCCTTTTTAATTTCCTATACCAACGGAAAATTACTGTCACAATTGCCTGGAGCAATGGCTTTTCTGCCTGTTGACAAAACATTGGTGCTTTACTCACGGTTTCTTTCCGTTGGAATAGGATTAATTGACAGCACTTAATTTGCTATGCCCATGACTGAGTCTTTTCTTTGTGTTTTTGAAGGAAATGACTGAGTCTTTGTTTCTATAGGTTTTACTTACACTGTTTTTACCACCAACTTTGTTGTTGGTATAAGTTTTATCAATTCTTTTGTAATTTATCAGAATTATATCTTTAAACAATGTTTAATTTTAATACTTTTTTTTTTTTTAGGAATTTTGTATGTTAATACTTATGATTAAATAAATATATTTATGAAAAAAATGACATGCATCTTCAACTATATTTAAACCCATCAGTTTATGCAACATTTTCTACAAGATCATCACAAAAGTTTTGGTTCATCGGCTTAGACCAATCCTTAATAATATTATTGGCCCCTACTAAAGCAGTTTTTTGCCTGGTAGGGGAATAACTGACAACTCAATTGTTTTGAAGGAAATTGTTCATTTCATGAGGAGGTCCAAAAAGAAGGAAGGTTATGTGACTTTTAAGCTTGACTTGGAAAAAGGATATTCCAATTCTAAAAAAAATAAGCATATCGATAAAATGCATGTTATATTAGAATATCATTTAAGCAGTGGCATGAGAGGTAGGTTGTAAGGTCACATCATTCCTTTTGCAAAAATCAAAATATCAAAATATATGATTCTTCTGTTGTTTGTGTAATTTACCACGGTTTAGGTTTTTTTTTTAGAGAAACACGGTTTAGGGTTTGCTATATATAGCCGAGTTTGCATGGAAATTAGGGTATTTTGTTTGTAAACGTATTAAATAAGTGTACAACAACTTGTCAAAAAAAAGTCTACATAAACAATAGATATATACAAACGATGACACAACAGGATAGGAATGAAAAGCTCATTAGTGAGGAGAAATATTAGGGATTGCTGCATTTTACAAGGAATTTGTTAGGTTAAATTGGTGTGCTGCATTTTAGATGGAATTTGTTAGGTTAAAATGCTGCTAACCTAATGCAACATTTTAGAGGGAAATTATTAGGTTAAGTTGATGCAGACCTAATAAAATTAATAAATAAGGATTATAGTCAAAGGCCGGGATTTGGAGTAAGTCAATAGACTTACTCTTGGAGTCAAAATATCTCTCCTCAAAAAAAAAATTAGATTATATTTTTTTGTTATATTGTTGGTGTCATTGAAATAGATAATCATAGTTAATTTGGTTTTTGACAAGAGTTAGTTTGGTTTGTTATAACTTGAAAGCAACAAACATTTATATTTTTAGTTTTAATCAAAATCAAAATTTCATAAAAAAAACACCGTTCATAATTTTCAAACGTTAGCACGATAAAAAGAGGGGATAGACGGTCACGTGAATGCCCGTCTTTTTGCTAGTGATAAATAAATATTAGAATATTAGAATTTGGATTGGGTCTTACTTAACATTAGTAGTCAGATAGCATAAACTTAGAAGATTGCTCTTTACACATTAGAAAATCCTCTCTCACGCCTCAAAATAATCAAAATACCCCAACGACGGTTATCGGGTATTGAAAGTCATTTTAGGTGTGGGAGAGCGATTTTTAAAGTGGGAAGAACAATCTTCATAAATTTATTAGATAAGACTCTAATACATATTAAATTCGGGTTAGGTGTAACACAACCTTATTAGAAACATGGCCTTATAGAACATATGAAGCTTGACCCGAGCAGTTCAATAGTGGTAATTTGGTAGCAAGTTACCTAACTGATCTTGGATAGACTCTAACGCATTAGAATTTGGACCGAGCCTAACTCAACTTTATTTGGATGGCCTGATAGCGGAAATTAACCTCATAACAAGTGACCTAACAAATTTTTTATAGACTATGATACACATTAGAAATTAGGTTGGGTTTAAAAATAAATGAGCTAACAAGTGTCTTTTTTTTCTCTAAAGAAGCTAACAAATGTCCTTATTATTACTATAATTATATTCCTACTTGTATTAAAGACATTTTATTAAAGATGAAATGAAGTAAGTTTCTTATTAAAAAAAACATTAGTCTCTAGTGAAAATTAAGATTAAAATAAAGATATAGAAGATAATAAGTTAATAAAAAAGAATATGGTTTATTCTTTTGGAAGTTAATAAGTTAAAAAAATTGAAGAAGAAACACATTCAGAAACTTATTTGGAAGTAGGATATGGTTTATTCTTGAAAGAATAATAAGGGTATGAAGAAAAGTATCTTGGAGTATTAAAAGTGAAAACCAAGGTTGAAGTTTATTTAATGACAAATATATATTATAAAAATAAAAAGTAGAAATCTCCAGCAAGAGTACAACCAATTACATAAATTAGAATACAAGAAATACTCAATTCAAGCGATAATAAAATGAAAGAATCCTTCCCATAGGAAACAAGAGCGAAAACTAGAACACCATCAGATTCATCGGATGGAAGCAAATCTAATCGTTTAAGAGTAAATCACGGATTTTGGAATTCAAAGCAGAAGAAGGTAGTGACGGATAGATCGTAACATGTTTTGATGGTATTGTTTATAAGTTGTGGTTATTGCTTCTTCTTCAATGATTTTATTATTGTAGTTTTTTCTCTTGGAAATTAGGAGAAGAATAAAACGTATCATGCATTTTTTTTTTCCAGATCAGTAAGTCTCTGATCACTAATGGTGAAACTTATTTATTGATCTAATGTTTATTTTAACAGTTTATTGATCTAAATGTTAAAAACAAATGTGTGCATGGTACAACACATATTCTTTTGTACACCATAAAACTAGCATATTTGATTATTATCATTATCTTTGGTAAGTAGACAAAATGACAATAGTTATTAGAAACTCACACACGCAAGTGGAGGAGCCGGTGTTCGAACTCCGGTCACGGCGTCCAGCCTAACAAAAACATTTCATATGAAATCTTGACAAAACGAGTAAATTACTGGCCAAACAAAAGGGAAAGGGTAAATACAATTTATGGGATTGAGAGGTATTCATTTTACCTGCTCAACAAAAAGATCATTTTCCTCATTTATTTTACCTTTTCCAAAATAACGTAATAGGCATCACCAGAAATCCAATTCAATCCCAGCCAATAATTTAAACATGTAAAAATAAATTCCATGTGATTTTGAAGCAGTGCAGAAAACAATACTCCATGTAGTACAAAATAAAATGTAAATATTTAACTATTGCATGCCTTTGCACCACAGAAGGGTTGTCAGCATGAAGAAATGCAGCAAATAAACAATAAATAAATGAGTACATAACAATCCCTGTAGTAAGTAAAGACTAAAGACAATACCCGAAAATAGTGGGTAATTTGGACAAAATTCACAAAACTTGGGGC
>Ga0315914_1007852_pt1 | contig 14561 bp, 10 predicted proteins | sample MpolenodulesMG_FD_203920 | JGI IMG/M metagenome (GOLD analysis project Ga0315914, IMG submission 203920) | Medicago polymorpha root nodule microbial communities from Los Angeles, California, United States - elongated nodules | ecosystem: Host-associated > Plants > Roots > Nodule | place: USA...
ATAGTACTTTGATTATGGATCCTGTACACTTGAACAAATTGTTTAGCATATCCAATTGATTATTTTTAATACCTTGTTATTGTCAAAACTCAATAGGTGACTTGTGAAACACCCTTTGTTCCAACATTAAATGCCCTCTGCAAGTGGGCGGTGTGATTGATTCACTCTGTTTACTCGGTTCTCTGATCAGATACCGAATTAAAAAAAAACTTCAATGAACATTGTCCAAATCTCACATGAAACAATTGTAAAAAGATCATTAGTACCACAATTATTAATAATAAAATTTAAGGAATAAATGCTACATAATTTCAATTATTTTATAATAATAAAATCTCTAAATTATTGAATGTTAAAATCATTTTTATTATAATAATTCAGTAATAAAATTATTGAATAAATTGTTTTTTTTTGTTATTTTTCATTGGATTACCTAAAAAAGAAAAACTCGCAAGATTAGAATAAAAATTATTTTAACATTCAATAATTTAGAGATTTTTTTTTTTACATTTTATAAAAAAAGATTAGAATCTATTTTGTGTTTGATTATCGTAATAAAATCAGTTTTTGGAAGAAAAAAAAACTTTGTTGAATAAAATTATGTAAAAGGAACTCTTTGTTGCAAAAATACTTTTATTTCTCTCTTCTCTAGTCATGACTTTTTGTTATAAAAGACACAAAAGAGTTAAAATATGTCGATATGTCAGAATCAGATGATTAGGATGAAACAAAATTGTGTTTTTGCTAGTGATTAACTTTCATAAATAGAAACTAAACCCTTAAAAAAATAGAAACTAAAAGATAGACCGTTGATTGCTACTATTGATGGTTAGAAAATTATAAAATATATTTCGTAGTTTGTTGAGATATTTATGCTGCATAAATATTAAAAATAAATTAAAAACTTAAACAAAATAGTTAGTTGATAAGATCAAAGTAACAATGAAGTTTGTTGAGATATTTATGCCAAATAAAATATTAGTTTTAAAAAATAGAAAAAATAATAAAAATATTTAAAATAAACGTGGAAGTGACACGTGGTATAAAAAACCTTACTTTATTATATATATACTATTGATTATATAATATTGTTTTGGGTTAATAGTGCTTTATCTCCCCTGTAATATAGATCATTTTCGGTTTTTCCCCTGTAATTTTTTTTTTAGATTTACCCCTTGTTAAAAAAAATTGTTTTGGAATACCCTCCTGATAAGTCATTCAAAAACAAAAATTTCTGCTAAAAAAAAAGTTGATTTATTAGGGGGTATTCCAAAACAAATGTTTTTTAGAGTGGGGTAAATCAAAAAATAAATTTACAGGGGAAAACCGGAAATGACCTATATTACAGGGGCGCAAAGCACCGATAACCCTATTTTTTTAATGAATTTATTATAATTTTTTTTATTATATAATCTTTGTTATGTCAATAAAATGGTTATTCTATGTAGGGTATGAATTTTAAAAAGTAATATTTTTATGATTTAAAAACGATATTGGCCAAATTAATTAGCACATATGCTAAGAACATATTGCTTGTCAATTGTCATATTTGTCTGAATTTCCTTATTTATTTATTTTTTACTTAAATTCTTTTTTAAGAACCATTATACGAAGAATGCCAAACAATAAAAGTTTTTTTTTTTTTAAGAAAACAATAAAAGATTGTTAAAGATATCCTTTCATCTGTGCTTGATTCTAATAGATGATGATGATTGGAGTAGAGTAAATGGTAACTTGGGAAAAAGAAAAATAGTTGTGACAATAAAAAATTGGTACAATTGCTTTTTAAGGAAAATCTGACATGTCTTAAATTGGTGCAGTATTACCTTTTTAGGCTAAATTACACGAGAGTTTTTTAAAATATTTAATTATAATTAGTTCTTTAACTTTTTTTAAGGACTTACATCCTATAAATGATTTAATTGTAATAAGTTAGTCTTTTAACTTCCCAGTATGTCATGAGTAAAGAATCCAGCTACAACTCTCGATCTATACAAAACACATAGGGTTTTTGTGTTTCTTTCTGTTTCATTGATTCGTAACACTTAAATCCTTTAAGTTATTTAATTGTAACTTTTAGACCCTAAATAACTTACATTTTTAAGATCTGAAATCCCCAAATAGTTATTTACCCTTGTTTTAAGTTTTTATTTTAAAGATAAATGGATATACTTAATATCATGGTATATCCGACAAAAAGTCACATACATCACGCAATCCTTTAAATAAGATATATTTGACAAAACATTAAAAATAATCATTTTGTCAAAAAAATTAAAAAAATTCATTGGTTTTAATATTTTTTTATTATTCTCACTGATTATAATAAAAACCAAAAAAAAATTGTATTGGTCAAACCATTTCAAATAAGTCCAAATTCGTATTGATTTTCTATGAATTTGGTGGTTGACTCATGAATTTTAAACTAATAAATTAATAAAATGAGTGTGTTAAAAGTATTTTTTTTATTTTAAAAATCATTGACCATTTTATCAAAATCCTAATCTTAATTATACATAAAATTTATATTAAAATCAAAACCACCTTCCTTTCTTCAAAAAAAATTAAAATCAAAACTACCTTCCTTAAATAACATATTGTGTGGAATAATTATTGGCCAGATTATATTTAACTCACGATCGAACTTTGGATTACAAGGGCACCCTTCTCCTAAAAATCGAAGGGTTAACACAAAAAATGGTCATATAATTTGGGGACGAAGAGAGTAATTTAGTAGATTTTTTTTACCCCTCTTAATGATAGACAAACACTTAATTGTTACATTAACTTGAATTTTGCTCTTAAGAATTAACTTAATGAATGAGGATGCCAATCACATATATACATACAACATTTCTGAAACCTTGACAATGCAAGACTTCATCAATAGTATGAATTTTGGGTCTAATTTACGCCTTGTCATCATTAATTGGTTGAGTACGAGAATGATAAAAGCTTTAAATATTAAATGATACTGGGTCCTTAATTGGCTGGCTATATACATTCGATATCCTATGAATCTTGCCAATATGAGACACCAATACAAATTTAATATAATGTCATTATTTATGGTGTGGATAATGGAAAATATGTATTTAATTAGTCACACATTACCTTAAATACAATTATTTAATATCATTTTCTTTTAAAAAAATATTTAATATTATTTTAATTTAATTATAGTTTTTTTTAAAAGAAGGGTGGGTTTTTTAATTAATGTTATACAGTTGTCACTCCTTATGATACAGTTGTTTGGGACCTCCTCTTGCTTTTTCACTTCCTTAAAATCCCTTGTTACTGAGTTTATTTTCATTAATCAAATAAAGGAAAGACAAATTTTATTTGTTTTAATTTTTTCAATTCCCCCCATACACACATATGTCTAGTAGACTAATACCATGGAAGAAAACAACAACAACACCAACACCAACACCAACAACACCAATAACAACAACAACAATGAAAAACAAGTATTGAACACTGAAGTTGGTTGCTCTGCTAAACAGAGGAAGAGAAGAGATTTGATCGATTTAAATGAATCTCCTCCTTCTTCTGGTTATTCTCAGGTATTTATATACTCTCTTTACTCTAATACATGTAAAGATGATGATCAAGATCATGTATTTACAAAATATATATTGAGACAGTCATATAATGATTAACTATTAAAACAATATAAAAATTTTCATACAATTTTTATTTAGTTTATCTATACTATATGTAATATCAATTTTTGATCTACCATTTTCCCTTTTTTATTTTTTGATGAAAATAAAACTAATGGTAGATCATTTTAGATTAAATTTAAGATTGGTTTTTTTTTTTTTTAAAGTTAAGCTCAGTTACTTGATGTCATTCTTTGTTCAATTAAATAACTAGTTTTAAAATATGTATGTATACACATTGTCGTGTGTGCACGCATGCACGACCGTGGTTGCTACTAGTTCATTTTTATATAAATAAAAATGTAATACAAAGTAGATCTTCTTATTGAACTTTTTAAGTCGAATTTAATTGAAAAACCACCTTAAATCTTGAATGAAGATGATAAAAAATTGTACCCTTTTTTAAATAATGTCACTTTTTATTGTTTACTTTATATCAAAATATATTTTCTCATTAATTATTATCCAATATAAACGAATCCAAATTCAAATCATTTTTCACCTCTCCACTTGTGTGGTTATTAAAAGTTCTCATTGCAATGCACCATTATTTCTCAATAGGAATTTTTTTCCTTCCATTTTAGCACTAATACAACTTAGAACTTGAAACATTTAAACTCGACAAACATATTCCTAATCAGACCTTCAATTCAATCTAACATGTATTTATTATAATAATGTAATAACATTATTATTCTTTATTCTCTTATCTAATTTTTTAATTATAATTTATTTTTGTATCTAAAAATATTTTTGTTATTATAGTTTCATAGACATACAATGCAATGAAAATAGTTTTACACCAACATGGAATGATTTATTTATTAGATTCGATGTAAAATTAATTTAAATTATGATACATATCATTTAAATTCTAACTATTACATGAAAGCTTATGAAATAATTAATTATGATTCACTAAAAATATACGTGTGTGTAATTGAATCAAATCCATTAGACTTCTGCTGATGATTGCCATGTGGCAACAAGAGGAGATGTAACACTCCAAGTTGAAACTGAAGTTCAACAACCAGTGTTGAATTTCTCATCCCCAACACCACCTGATCAAGGACATGGTGCAGAAGAAGAACAAGACCATGTGCAAAATGATGCAAATGTAGTGGTGAAAAATGCTGAAATTCTAAGGGCTAGGAAAGAGAAGATGCCAATGAACTTTTTTGAAGCAGTGCATACCAAAGAAGATAGTACAACTGATGATAAAGAAACAAATGTACCAACTGATGATCAAGTTTCAGATACACACGCGGATGATGAAGCAACTGCCATAGGAGGAATGATGTTGCTTCAATATGATGATGGTGGTGCTAGTGGATCTTGTCCACAAAGGTTTTATAATCATTTTGATAGTGTGAATATATATAGACACGTGTGCGCACACACATACACACATTGTTGCTAATAAATAAAGGTTAACTTTTTTTTTTGCTCAATTGTTTTGCAATGCAGGAAGAGAAAGAGGGGCTTCTCTGAATACTATAAACCACCTTGCCTTGTGACAGATGTCGGGCAAAAAATAGTGATCCGAGTTGAAAGCGATGAAGACATTTTGGATGATGGTTATTGTTGGCGCAAGTACGGATGCAAAGAGATCAAAGGAAATCCTAATAATCCTAGGTAACTATTTACCTCTTTTATGTGTCAATGCAAGTATGTGTATATTGATAAATGTTTTTCTTTTCCATTCACTGTTGGCCTTGGTGTATATATAGAGAGGAGGCAAATATGATGCAGGACATCATGCAATAGTACTTGAAAAATCTCTATAACACCAATGATGATGCACATTGTTGTTGTTTAGAAGTTGAAGCTTACAATTCTCTTTATTTCCACAACTAAGCCAATGACATAATGATCAATGACGGTTTGACGAAAATATGGGAAAACATATATATGTTTTCCCTTGTTTTTGATATTTTTACAATGATAATTTTATTTTATCAAACTTTACAACATCATCGTCTTGAACCAACATCAATCCTTGTTAGATTTAGAGATGATTTTCAAGTATTTGGCAACAATTTACTTCTTCCAATAAGTGATTTACCGTAAAACTTGCCTAGAATTTGATATTGAATTTGTGGTTATATACACATGTATATTCATCAAACTTTATCATTTTATTCTTATCATTATCTAAACATTGTTCCTTTACATAAAGATATTAGAATCATTGTATCATGCATCATATATATGAATATGTTTTGATGCCTAATTATTTAATATTGTGTGAATTGTAGGGGGTACTATAGATGCACAACACAAGGTTGTAACATTAAAAAACAAGTGGAAAGGGATGCTAAAGATCCAAAATATGTACTTGTTACATATGATGGAAAACATACCCACAGACCTGTCATTGATAAAAAAAGACCAACATACTCAAGAAATACTACAACAACTGGAGTCCGTAGAAATGCCAGCATGCCGCCACCACCACCACCACCATTTGCATTGCCTATGGTTCACCCTCTCCCTCCTTTTCACCAATATGGCTATATACCTTATGGTATGAATTACCGTTGGCCTAGTACCATGATGTGGACTTTATTAAACATGTCGGGCAATACCATGATGCAACCTTTCTTAAACATGGCGGGTAACACCATGATGCAACCTTACAGACCCATTAGTGAACAAAATTTTCTAGAACGTCGTGCTTCAACTCCTATTGATACAAATCAAGTTGGACCTAATATCAATGGGTCAGTTCCGCTTCATGTATTTCCGATATCACCACCATTACCACCATTTCCTATGACTACAACTCAAGTTGGACATAATATCAATGGGTCAGTTCCGCTTCCTGTATTTCCGATATCACCACCATTACCACCATTTCACATTGTACCATATGGTGGGGATTTCCTTCAGGTTGGTGGAAATGGTATTGTTGCTGCTCCAGTCTTTCCTTTCATGGGTACTTCACCAGCTGATCGGGAAGCTACAGATGTTCCTGACTCCGAATGATATTTAGGCTACATAATGTTGTCTTTTATTTACATATTTACTCAACAATTAAACATTTCAATTGACTTTAAGTTTAGTATTTATTATTTCATTTAAGGTACTTTGTCTGGTGCAATTGTTGTTTTAAGTTACAATTTTAATTATATCGGTAATTTGATATTTTTCTATTGTTCTCTTACTTGGGCTAGAAAGTCATTTGATACAGTTATTCCTCTAGATTTTGTTTGCTATAACACGAAGAACGATGCGTGTGTGACACACACAAAATCTAGGGTGTGGTAAGCTTTTGAGGAAAAAGAGACGGTGGCACAAAAATAATATTACATTGTTACATGTTGTTATTGTGTGAAATGTGAGCAAAAACTCTCATATTTGATAAAAATAAAATAATAGATGTTGAGTTGTATATAAGTGAGGAGACTCATATGCATAATGCTTTAAGTTTTTGAGCGAAGATGTGTTTGATTGTTTCTGGTGGATTTTTTTTTAATTAAACTTACTAAGTAAATATTTTCTGAATTTCCTGCTTCTTTGGCAGAATGAGGCTGAATGCAGCTATTATTTGAGAACATGAGAATGCAAATATGGGAACACATGCAAATTCCACCATCCTCAACCGAGTAATATGATGCTTTCGCTAAGGGATTCTCCTCTTTACCCTACTGCAGTCCATTCTCCAACCACGCCAGAGAGGATTTGCAAATTGGTCAAGGGCATCCTATGTTCCTTCAAGTTATACACCTTTAATTATGTCTGGATAGAGTGCATATAGTGTAAGCTTAATTATCTGTCTTTTCTTATAGATCATAAATTGTATAACAGTAAAATGAATTGGAATTGGTTATAGGTTACAAGTTAATTATGAGTATAGGATACACTTTTTATAGTGACCATACCTATGCTAATAGATCTTAACTAACTTGCAATTAATATGAAATAACTCATAATTACCTATAACCAATTCTAACAGATACAGTGCAACATTGATGACGAATCGATCCTTTAATTTACTAATCATGGAACATGGCATGTAACTGCTAGAACCTGTATTGCAATATGTATACATCTTAGTTAATGAAATAATATTTTGCAGGGTCAAATGGGATGAATGATCTCTACTCCTCCAGCCAGTCCATTATAGAGAAGAACATATTTCCCGAGGGACTCATTCAACATGATTGCATGAATGCCAATTCTACATGAAGATGGGAGATTGTAAGTTTGGCGCAGTCTGTCAGTTCCACCACCCGCGTAATTAATAGGCAATTTCCTGCTCCTCGTGACTCTCTCTTGAGTCCCATAGGCCTTCCTTTACGTCCTGTGACTTCCATAACTACTTGTATAGTCATACATATGATTAGTTGTTATTTGCAGATAGTACAAAACTTTTTACAATGACAGTGTATCAAAATTAAACTCTTTTTAGATATATGTGATTTCTGTTGTAGTGAATCAATGTGTAAACAAGCTTTCTTAATTGTTAAGGGCTTTGATTGAATTAGAAGTAGACTCTGATAGAGGAAGTATCCAATCCCATGTCCTACAGGAAGAGCCTTTGTGTATCTTCTATTCGCGCTATGTCATATGCAAATTTGGACCCAATGGGAGAGTTTACAGTTGTAATGTATCTGCATCTCCTTCCGCCGACGCCATTGACAGGCATCTCTTAGGATATTTGTTGGCAAACGCTGCATTACTTGTTTGTTGAGTCAAAGTTCAGCGAAGCCTAGGAGGCTTCCAACATCAGAGACAAAACACATTCCTTCCGATGATTGTGTTGATAACGACGATGTTGATGAAGATGGATGATGTTTCTTTGAAATGAATCATTTCGATTTTACAATTTTTTTAGGGTCAGTGGAGAAATGAATAATCTGTATATTGAGTATTTCAAAGCCTCTAATTTTCTAATACATTTGGGTTGATGGTTTTGTACTATGTATGTATAGAGTCTATTTTTCAACAGCATATCATCAATTTTGTACCTTTTCATGTTCTTGTACCTTCCTTCCAAAAATTGAATATTTACAATGATTTAGTATATATGTATAAATACTTCCCTAAAAAAAAGTGTATAAATACTTGTAATTTTAGTTGGAATTCAAATTTTTAATGGAGGCTTTAAGAAGTATTATTTTTGTTATACTTGATATAGTTGATGACAGTAGTCATTACGTTATTTTTAGTGTCATTTTCATGATGTTTTGAGTTCACAAGCAAGCTTAAACAACAAGGAAAGCAAGAAAAATAGAAATTCTAGAAGTGCTGAAAATAGGCAATCGTGTCATGATTTTTGATCCATAATGAAGGTTTGGTTCTGCCTCTAAAATCGTGACACGATTTCTGGTGGCGTGACACGACTTTTATAGGTGTGACACGATTTTTGGTGCAGAAAATATTTCCTATTTAAGCTGATGTCAGTTCCAGAAACAAGGGTTACGATTTTGGAGAGCAAAAGTGCGATTGAGACCTGAAGACTGCTAGAAGGGCGATTTCATCCTCCTTTACTCAGTTCATGTATGTTTTAATTATTTCATTGATTATGCTATTTGTAAACTCGATTATGAGTAGCTAAATCTCTCAGAGATTAGGTCCGAGATGAATCTGTGTAACCCTAATTGATCCATGTTGCTGTGAAACTTTATTTATTATGAATGACAATCTAGTTTTTATTCAATTCCATTGTTCTTAATGTTTTTTATATCCTGATCAAATATAAACATGATTTAGTGAGAACGAATGACTACTGACTCTAGCTTTCGACTTAGACCTAATTGAATTGTTCTAATAAACATGGTTAGTCTAGGAATGGATAATCGTTTATTAGTGATATTAGGTTAACGTGCTTAAAACCTTCAAAGATTATTAGACCACCTAAGGAATTAGGGGCTGTAGTTTGAGAAGAGGGTCCTAACTCAAGGGATTGATTATGAGTATTTTGTTAACTATCGTGGAACTAGAGAATCATTCATAAGAATAGGTGCAGTATACCAATTAGGGAAACATTAGAGGATTCGACATACCTGATCTCATCTCTCTCCATATTTTCTTAATCAATCTTTATTTTATGTTACTTGATTTCATAAAATCAAACCAAATCAACTGCCTAGTGGCAAATTTAAAAGAACCTTTATACATCCTTTTTAATAACGTAATTGAATTCTTGAGATTAAAACCAATCCTTATGGGAACGGTATTTTTACTACTTCGATACTATTTAGTACACTTGCCAATTGTCTATCAATAGTTCTACCATTGCTAGCTACAAAATAGTTGCATGCAGTTGTAGGTATATCATTCTCAAGAAATAAAGGTACGAGAATACTTCATAGGCATTAACCTTTGTTAATGTATTTTTTCCATCCAAATTGAAAAATAAATGAAGATAAATCTAAAAAGTGGGGTTAGGAAAATTGTATATATCTGAGACATTTGTTAAAAAATCAAATATTTTATTGAACTGTGTATAATCAATTTTTCAAAAATATAAAAATTGTTTTTTTAATGTAAAATTCTCTTTTGATATTTCTTTAACAAATACTTCATGGACACTTGTTGCCTTTTTATTAGTACTAAAGTAGAAAGAATGTTTAAATTTTGACAACAAATCATTTTGATTTTTGGCAAGTGTGTCAATGATTTTCCTCAAAGTTTGCATGACAAGAAATTAACTTGACAGGATGTTGTCAGTGATTTTTTGTTGACTTAGTGAGTGTGATAAGAAATCAACTTCATAAGCCGTTAAATTTTTCCGTCAACTTTGACAATGGAAAAATAATTGGTGAACAAACTCATTTTTAAGTACACACAAATGTCTCGTAAGTATATATATCATTTATTTATAATTTTTTAATATTAATATTTATTAAACACAATTTTTTCAATTGAACACATTAATTTTTTTATTAAATGAATAACACTAATAATTTTATATTGTTGCATTTTAATATTCTAATATTAAAAAAGCATGGCGCTCACATAGAGAGAAATGTTTTATCCTAGCATCTCATCTCAATGAATGCTCTTATTTTCTCTTCGCACTATATTTTGTGAAATGAAGATTCTCCTATTGAAGATGATCTTAGTTGGTAACAACTAAAAAAAAAAATATTGAATACCCACATAAAATTATATATAGTTTAATTATTTTATAAATATATAACATGCAAATCCATTAAAAATTTGAATTCCAACAAAAATTTGAATTCCATTATAAATATGTTATTTTAGAAATATATAACATTTCTACCTTTTCGCTTTTATGTGTGCGATTAAAGGTTGTGACCATGCAAATCCTTCTCACTTGACAAAATGTCATAAACAAATTTTTCATTAGATAATTAAATTTAATCATTTGTAACATTTCTATAACTAAATGTGCATATTTCTCCCCATACTTGAACTTTAGTTCGCCATTTTTCATGAATTTAGTTCGGTTACATCCAATCTTGTTGGTGGTTAAACAGGAGTTAGTTCTTCACGTGAATTTATATGCAATAACTTTAAATATGACTATGTACCGACGAAAATACATAATTGGACGAAGTTGTGATAAAGAAAACTGGTTTAGAGGACAAAAACCTGTGTATAACCGACAATCTACACTACTATAGTCAAAACGAAAGTGACAGCTAAACGAAAACATCCAAGAACAAAGGTAGTACAAATTTTTTTGATTGCAAATTAAAGGTAAAAGAAAATGTTCAATCATTAGTTATTACTCCGGTTTAATAATCAATGTTATAGTAACAAATAATGAATATCAAAATATTCACCGTGATATTATATGAATTTAAATTTCATAGTCATCACTAAAAAATTGTAATTAATAATTGTGTGGTTTGCATCGTTAAGAAGTGTAGGAGGTTTTTTTGTTGCTTGAACTGAGTAACTAAGTTTTGATTATAGATTTGTTCTTTGCTTTGATTATAGATTTGTTTTACTAATAGTTGTTGCATAGATTCTTTGATTATTTGTCGTCATTCTTTGTTCATGTTGGTTTTGACAAATTATCCGAATTCACAACAATGGGTTTTTACAGCTTGTTATTGTTGCTTACTGAAATCACGGCTAAAAGAACATTGGGACGTGAGATTGCAGATTTGCAGTGGGAAACGTTGAACCAAAAAGACATGAAGTTTACTATGAGTCAAGTCAATATATTTGTTCATAAGTCATAACTAAGCAAATGTGGTCATTCATAACTAGTATCTGATCTAAGAATCGACTAATATGGGGGATCAATCATGTTTACCACTAGAGGGGGGTTAATTAAGTCGGGGTAAAAATTTGCATCGATTGGTCCAACAAATAATGAATTGTTAGCACAAAAAGAATGCAAACTTAAGACCTAAAAAGGAGCACACTCATGTGTCTCAAGCTTACGCCACGAGGTCAACCCCGTAAATCAATGAGACATTTATCCCTTATTTTTTAACAAAATGCATTAGAATTTTTATGCCAACAATAAGGGAAGAAAGAATGGAGACAAGAGGGGTCACTCTCCATGGTCTCTGATTTCAAAGGAAACCTTTGTCCTTATGCTTCCTCTTCGGTCCTTTTCACATTCCTACTCAAGAATCTGCAAAGCTAGCTGTTAGTACTTCAATTTTCAGTTAACAAATAAAAAAATCTTCACTCTCCATAACAGGCACCAACCAAAGAAACACTTACCAAGATGTCTACTTCTACTCGTGGCCTCATCATATCTCTCATGATTTTGTCCATTTTTTCACCCAATGTGAATGTGAGTTTTCTTCTCTTTTTTCTCCCCACACCCCAAAATTGAAATAAAGTTTTTAAAAACATGAAGTTCAAATTTATAATTTTTCATGATTTAGGAGGTAAATGGAGCTGCAGATACCATGCACATGATGATGATGAATGAAGGCAGGAGGAAATTGGGAGGGTTCCAGATATGTGCAATGTGCACCTGCTGTGGTGGTGCCAAAGGGTTGTGCTTGGCCTCTCCTTGTTGCTATGTCTTCACATGTAACCTTCCAAATAAGCCTTTTGGCTTCTGTTCCTTCATCCCTAAGACCTGTAATTGCTTTGGTTGCCATCATTAGTTGTTTTCAACTTCCTAGCATCCATTCTTAATGCCAATTCAAGAATGCTGGCCTTCACCATTGTTTACCTTTCAATCAATATATTAATTCAGGTGTTACATTTGTCCCTAAATATAGTATCTGGTTGATTATATCACTATAATTAAAAAAAATTATAGTTGTATTAAGTTTGTTGGCAATTGATATTATTTTACATTATTTTACAAGTTTAATCTTTAATACATAGAATAAATTTATGTTTTGATCATATTATTTTATTGTAGGCTGCAGAAAAAGACATAACATAGTTAGTTTGATTGTAAAAATAAAAAAATACAATTGAAAACTTGAAAGAGGTCCAATAAAAATGAACAAGGAAAAACCTCATGAAGTTCTTTTATTTGAGTACAGATGGAGTATAAGGCGGGGTGAGAATTATATAGGTGATGCCCTAATAATTTTTTAACCTTGTTTGGCATTTTGTTTCATAATTGGTCATACTCATATGTATCAATGTAATAAGACTAATAATTGGTCATGCCACATAATTAGTCTTTGCATTATTCTTTCTTTTCTGAAGCTTCTCATTTGGAGAGTTGTGTCTTGAGAAGGTAGCGTTTAGGAATCTGTTTGATTTCACTTTGTCAACAATGTGATTGAATTTCTGCTCTTCTCCCAACACATTTTGCTCGCATCCAGCTGAAATGCGAAAAATACTTATGTGTTAGTTAAGTAATGTAAGGGTTAAAATCTGCGCATATTAAGACACGTTGTGTGACTTAACTCACACAGAATGCTGTTAAACTTTTTATTTACTTTATTCTAATTTATTTGTTCACTTTATTCTAAATTATTTGTTTAATTTATTCTAATTTATTTATTCAATTTATTCAAATTTATTTATTCACTTTATTCGAATTTATTAATTTACGTTATTCTAAATTATTTATGTATTTTATTCTAATTTATTTATTCACTTAAAATAAATATTTATTCGAATTTATTCATTAAATAAATACAAATATAAATAAAAAGAAAGGAAAAAAATTAATATTTATTCGAATTTATTCATTAAATACAAAATTAGAAAATAAATGAAAATATAAATAAAAAGAAATGAACAAAATTAATACATATAACAACATCTCATTTTATTAATAGAATTCATACAATAATTGATACATTTATTCGAATTCACTAAATCTGCTTATTTTCTTTTTACCCTCTTGGGGTAAAAAGTGATCTGCCTTGGGGCAAATAGTGACCAGCCTTCTTGGGGAAAAGACATCATCAACCCTTTGGTTAAATCTAAATTTGGTTCTTTTTATACCCCAAGAAGATTCTTTTTACCCACGGTAAAAAGTTTTTAGGGTAGACAGAAGAAAAAAGAGACTATAGACTATTGAAGAAAAAAAGAAGAGAAATAGGGGGAGAGTGTCAGGAGAGCTTGAATGTGAGCTGGTGTGAGGAAATGAAGAGGTTTGGAGGGGTATTTATAGGTGAGAATAGTAAAATAGGTTATAACTACCATAAATGTAGTCAAAAAAACGTGAAAAACTTTAAAAAAAAAATGTAAAAACCATTAAAATGAATTGACCAAAGTCCAAAAAATGTGTGTTCTTGAGGTCTGACCAACCAGCCAACCTGCGTGAGTTAACTCGCGCACCAACCAAAGGAGCGTGACTTAAGTCACGCGTAGCTATAAGGTGCGTGAGTTAATCACGCAGGAGTATATATGGTATTTCAATTGGGCGCGAGTGTTTTGTGTTAGGAGAAGAGCAGAATTCATGTGATTGTTACCCCCGCTGTTTTTCTTGCACTGGAATTGGATGGATAAATTTGGGAAAAACGTTTTTCTTTA
>Ga0315914_1007853_pt1 | contig 14560 bp, 6 predicted proteins | sample MpolenodulesMG_FD_203920 | JGI IMG/M metagenome (GOLD analysis project Ga0315914, IMG submission 203920) | Medicago polymorpha root nodule microbial communities from Los Angeles, California, United States - elongated nodules | ecosystem: Host-associated > Plants > Roots > Nodule | place: USA...
GGGTGGCTGCGGGGCGGGTATAAGCATCCCTCGCCCCGGCCCGTACTAAAAATCTAAATTTCCCCCACACACGCACCCGTACCCAGTTAAATATGCTTTTCCCCGTTAAATTCGGGGCAGGGACGGGTTTTGTTGCTATGTCTATTTCTATCGTGTAGTTATCTTACAATCTGCATCGTAAATTTGTTTCAGCGGTGCAACTATAGTAATTAATGTGGGAGGCTAATTTACCATTGAAAGGGAGATCATTAAAGTTCAAATGTGAACGATTATAAACTAATTAGGAATGAGTTAAACAAATGACATATAAAAGGCAATCTATGTACTTGGTGTCTTTAAATTTTAGATGAATATGTGGTGTCGAGATGTTTTAGGAGATTTGATCATTAACTTGTTGTTGCTCGCATGTACCTTGACTCCTCAACAAATGATATAGGAGTCGGGTTCGGCTTGATAAGGGAGCCAGATCATCAAGGTGTAATTGATTAAGTATGGTATTGTGGGATACTAACACTTAGACGTATAGTTGAGATTCAAATATAAATGGTAATTAGCCCCATATCAATTTAAAATGAGCTAGAATGTATTCTTGATGATCATTCCTTTAGTTCTTTGTCGCTTCTATGTTCTTTCAAATTGACGAACACGCATCATCTTCCACAAAAACACACAAATTTTTTCAGTGAATTTTATCCCGCTCCCAAGCCATAGGACAATTATCCCGACCAGTTTCAATATTGAATCCTATACTCCCGTGACATGTGGAAACATTTGTTGAACTGAATTAAAATGAAATTATAAATTTTAGAGTAAACAATATATAAATAGAACAATTTGTCAAAAAAAATAAAATAGAAATAGAACAATATTGTATGTTTCTTAAGCTGCAGTGTATTACCGTACACCCACAAAAAGAAACATTTCACGTGGGACCTTTGCGAGAATGATTTCACAAGACAGAATACTAAGTTTGCTGTGGGCCCTGTTTAAAAAGTTGAATTTTGACTAGGAAAAAGGAGTAATAGCTTTGTGATTTTGGGACCCTTTGATTGCTTCTCTTTTCCTAATCTTTGAAAAATCAGGCAGTTTAGACGTGGAAAGTGCTTCCTCATGCTTTAATTTACTAATTCCCTTTTTGTCAAGTAATAAGGATTTTCTCTTGGGTTGGCTTTGAAGTCAATGATGGTTTTCAAACTTTTGCAAGCGTAAATATAAACGACATGATTAGGATACCCCAACTATTTAATAAGAAATGAAGTTTTCGCATGAAAAGAGAATGAAGACAATTAAGCTACCAACTAAAAGGTGCCCTTAAAAGTGTGACATTTGATTATAATGCTTCAATATATCAAATTAGCCAAAGGTTAAAATGATTGAAAAGATTCAATGGTATAAATATTTTGGCGGGTCTAAGATTCAACTGTAAGTTGATAATTAGTTTTTTCTTTATCTTGCCTCAACATGATGTGCAATAAAATCGTTGTATATTGGAGATTAAAGTCGTTTTAATTTTATTTAATGCTCAGTTGGTTTTATGTTTGGCAATTTTTTCTTAAGTCTCAATGGTTTTGTTGTAAAGCTCCAAATTGGAGATTCTACTCACCGTGCATTGTGACCGTGTATACAAATACACACTCAATGTACTTTATTCAAATAATAACATTTGTAAAAATAAGTATAACTAATCATATTGTTATGTCTATCAAAATGTACAAGTGTGGTTAAAATTAAAACACGAGTGCCATCAAAATATATAAGAGGTAATTTCTAGTGTTGACCACTTTTGTAGGTAATTTACTATGAATTATTTCTTGAAAATTACGTAAAAGAACAATAATGAATGACGCTGAATGTAGAAGTACAAGTTCATGTTCACTTCCATCTCATATGATTGTGAAAGAGACTTGGTTCAATTTGAGGAAAAAAGTGGAAATAAATTAGTTGAAGTACGTTATAAGGAAAACTGGGAATTTCTACTTTTGATGACATATGTCAATCATCAATAGAATTTTGGTCGATTTTTAAGTATTAGTCCATAGTTGATAACAATAATTCATTAAGATGGTATATCGTAAACTATCCTATCCTATAATTGTAATACCTATCATCTAGAAAGTCTCATTTTTTTAGGGGGTGTATGAAGTCTCATAATAAGTAGCATTTGTATTCGAGAGAAAAATGACTTTTGATAAAGTACACTAACGTTTAATGCATTTAAGTGACACCAAGTACCTAACTAATAAGACAAGGTTAGTCAAGGTTCAAACAATAAAAATAAGAATAATGCTAAAAAATGCCCTCACGAGTTAAGGAAATAAATTAAAATGAAAATATTATCAAAGAAAATGGTGTCAAAACATGTATGTAATATGTATTCAACTTTTTGAATGTTTAAAAAAATATTATTTTCAATATTTTTTTTTTTTCTTTTTGCTTACCTAAAAGTGCTGTAAGAGTGCACATATTAGCATGATTCATCCGTGATGGTTCAATTATTTCTTTATTTTAGGTTCTCTTTTGGCCCGATCAAGGTAGTAATAACTAAGACCGCTTCTTCTATCCTCCCCACCCACAGTTCTTTCCCTCCCTATAGTATATCAGAGTTTAGTTTTCCAATGCGCAAAAAAAGATTTAAAATCACATATTTTTTTGGATTTTAGGATTCGAATGGTAGGGTGTGTGAGCAGTTGGGAGGGCTCGAAAAGAAAATTCCTTACTCAAATTAAAGGTTATTGGTGACAATGACCCGACATCAAAAAAAACACCTGTGAACATCAGCCCACCTAGCATAAACTATGAAAAATTGCTTTTCTCACATAGCATAAGCTAGTGCTGCACTCCCACACTATTAAAATAGCATCATACCCCAACGACAATTAACTGTAGCTGGCTCTTACGTTGGAAAGCCGGTGGGAGTTAACTGCTATAGGAGATATAATAGTCTTTTACTATTGTGGAAGAGCAATTGAGTATGTGAGAAAATCAATTGTCTAATCTATGGTCCAATATGCAAATTTGGTTCGGGAGAAAGCCCATTTAGCTCAGAGGACAGAGACAAGCAAACTCGTTTAGTTTGATATTTTATTTTTTAAAATTCAAAACTACTACTTCACTTCAACTTTTTTATGTTTCCAAACATTTATTATGGATACATCGAAATTATTTTTGCAACAGTTCAAACGATGTCCACTTAAATGGATGTAATAATCAAATGAATGATCCACCGTGTGCCACGGTCAACACCGGTCAACGGTGGTGGCCACCGGTCAACGCCTGTGCACCACCACCTATTAATATATATTTAATTTTTTTAGTATGTATATTTAATTTTAAAATATGTTTTGGGCTTGATATAAAAATCTGTTTTGGGCTTCTATTGGGTTGAATATTTTTACTTTTTGCACATGCAAAACAAATTAAAAGAAAACACATTTTATTAGATGGATCGGATGGATATCCATCCATTAAAATCTAATAATAGATGGATTGGTTTTATTTTTTTCAACAAAAAAAAAAGTAGATTGTAATGGACTAATGATTTTTTTTATTCATCTATTTTGCCATCCCAATTTTTTTGTTTACCCCTTCTCGGAAAAATGAAAAATCTAGTTTAGGAAAAAAAATCTAAAAAGTTTCGTATTTTAGCCAAAAATAAAATATGTAATGGTTATTGAATTTAAATATAGCCAGTATATGTGTAAACTAGCTCTACATTAACCTTCAATATTGATGAATAATACTATTCAATATTGATGAATATACTATTTAAAGATGTCAGTATAAATTACTCCGTCAATGTCAATCTATAATATATCCATTGAACTCATGGCTATATCTAGTTTGAGTTTAAGACCCGTTTAGGTTAACTTCAAATTTATGAGGCTTATCAATTGAGACGGGTAATAGATTCCCACTTTAAAAAAAAATCTTGTAAATTTATAGATTTTTATAAACAAGGTTGATAAAAGAGAGCTTTTAAAAAAATATTGAAGTACCTCCAGAAAATAAAAGTTGAAGTGTGAAAAATCATTATTTAAAGAAATCGTAATTATGTCTCATAAGTGCAACCGAGATGATAAAAAGTTGTGAAAACATTTGACAGATTGGAGAGTGAATTTGAATCCACAATACCTCTTTTCTCCACTCTTAGAGTCCGTTTGATGGTCAGGATAAGATAGAGACATGATATGATATAAAGCTGGATAGATTTAGGATATGATAAGAGCATGATAAACATTAATCTTATCATGTATTTGACGCGCACATGATAACAAACATGATATCATTATAATTAAATGAAAAAATTGCTCTCATAATTAATTAAATATTGTAAAAATGACATATTATTAATTATAACAGAAAATGCATGTTATCAATATTTTAAAAATGACAATATTTAAAAAAAAGACAGAATATCAAGATAATAAATAAGGAATGATCTTTGAATCCCATCAGGATAATTTCTAACCCAGCCTATACTCATGATAGAAATTACAAAGGAAAGTCAGGATATGATAGAAAAATGGTTTATTTTATCCTATCCATTTGGTGCTTCAAACATGAAATTTAAGTATCATATCCTGTCTCCCTATCCTGACTATTAAACGGACCCTAATGTGTAAGTCTTGAAACTAAATCATTTGAAAAGAAAAAAAAAACTAGATTGTTTGAACCTTTTCTCTCCTATAAAGTTTGTGTTGAAAAATGTATTTGAACTACCTTAGTTTTTATTTTGGTGAAAATTACTTCTTAGTTTATTTGTACCAATGAAAGTAAACCATTAAGCATGTATTTATTAAAAAAAATAATAGTGATTTCACAATGTCACATTAGGATGAAATACACCTTAGACCTTCAACCACAAGTACCATTTGAAGTCATTCCAAACACAAATTCCATAAATTGATTTAACAAGAAAAATATACAAGAATATACAAATCTTTGTAGCATATATGATATTCTCAGTTCTGTATAACAACATGTCCATGTCCACTCTCTTCTTCATTTTCCATCATCTGAACATTATAATCATAAGGAAGAGTAACTATATTGTCACCACTAACATACACAACTCGAAAAATATCATACTTCATCATGTTAATGGAGAACCGTTCAAGATATGGAATCATCCAATTTCTATAATCTGGATTTAGAATCCATGAGTAACAAAACTGTAGTGACTTCCACACATGAATGCATACAACATTAGGTAACTTTTGGCCTTTCAAGCAAAGGCCTGAGTTTTTGCCTTCTATTTGGGTAAAACGTGACCTAAATATTGCAAGGATTGCATAGCACAAATCATTAAGGTCTTTGATATTTGTGACTATTGAGTTCATGGAGATTATATCACCGGAACTAAAATTTATAGTTGAAGAACCATCTCTTGATTCTCCAGCATATGCATTAAGGAAATAGTGTTCAACCAAGACAGCCATTCTTGTTACATGCATTAGCATTGATAGCTGTAAGAGGAAAATTGAAGAAAAAAAGAGATAAAAAATGTGATCAACTAATTAATCATATCATATAACAGATAAATTATTCCATAGCTCTAGTCCATTCATGTTATGTGAACTCAAACCACCACTATCTTAAAACATTGACTCATACCAGTTAATGTGTCAAATTTAGATATTATGTCATATTAGGAAAGTAGAAATGCAAAACAGGTTTCTTTGATCATGAATGTTAAATAAAATCACTCTTTACATAAAAGAATATTAATTTTACTTGGCATGACTTTATACATAGGCTATATTGACAGATTTTTCTATACTTTAGAGACTGTATATACTTTATGGACTATTTATTATGTTTACATAGTTTAAGAACACTAAATTGAAGAGAGAGTGATGTTCTAAAAATTACATTGATGCTTTATACATTCTTAATGTTTTAGACTACCCTTATGACCAAAAATAAGTAACATTCCTCATCATGGTTGTAGAAGTACTTAAAAAGTCTACTTTAGTACTAAACAAGAAGGAAAAGATTTTACTCAAAAAAAAAAAGAAAAGAAGGAAAAGCAATAAATGTCAAGTAGTCAGGGGTCATACTTACAAGGTCAGCTGTCAACTTATCCTTTTCATCATAAGACCGTTTTTGCCATGCTCCAAACCATATGATCTAGCATCAGTACAATTTTTTTTAAAACTATGGACCAAAATAAAAGAAAACTTAAAACAGTATGACTTAGAAGTTGAAAATTTGAAAAAACTAGAGAAATGAAAAGATAGACATATATATACCATATTTCCATGGATACTCTTGAATATAGAGCTTTGTACACAACCAAGATTCTGAGCACGTGAGGAAAATAGTTTGATTTCATGAATAAGATGGTCAACAATTACTACAGTTGGCTTGAAAACAAAGAAGCTTATTTCCAAATCCTTGTTGCTAAAATCTATGCAGCATGTAACCATGATCTTATTTTGTATACTGTTCTTCCATTACCTCTTTTCTTCTCCTCTTCAGTACTCTATTTATATATTTAAAAAGATTATTTTGTCTTTGAATTTAATTTGTCTCATATATATGAGTCACAACATATTTCATGACATCAGTACTAAGGTTGCTTCGTGGAATTGTTCAAAATCTTGACTTGAGTATAGATAGAATAGTTCAATTGGCCATCTTGTTTTGCAAGTAAACGACCTAAAATATAAAATGTAAAGCGACTTAGGACTTGAAATTGGATAATCACGTGTATTGAGTATTGACTCATTCAAGTTGCTGACATGATATTCATTGTACCCAAAAATAAAAATAAATACATATGTTCACATCTAAGTTATAAGATACAAGAAAAAAAATTATGTAGTAAATCCTCATTTAGTCAGAATCTCTGATAGATATTACTTAACGGCTAAGCCCGTTAATACTTCAAACCTATAACTTGTTTAAAAAAACGACCGTAAAGAACTTTATATATTTCCAACATGTTCACGAGTTGCATGGTTAGTAGATGCATACAAATTTGCTCACTTCTGTTGACATTATGGAGTGCAATATACTAAGAGGTCACAATCAACAGACATAATAGACCACAAAAATCTAGACTATCAATTGTAGTTTTCCAGCCAGTTACTTCAAATTAGGTGTAGATTAAGAAGTTCTTCGTATATACAGCTTTCAAGATTCAATCAGAAAAATAAGGGACTTTCAAATCACAAAAGGTCATCATGTTTGTCTCATCTAGAATCATAAATGCCTTTTATCTTTATGGTTATAGGAGCATAGGAGTTGTTAAGGACAGGTGAAAAATAGGCTATGAATTTTGTTGTAAACTAGTTTCAAACCCGTGCGAACGTATCTTGTAAAAAAAAATTGTTTCAAAGAAAAATGAGCAAATTAATGAATATTGCAAAAACATTATAAATCTTTATCAAAATATTTATGAGTTTTTTTTTTTGAAAGATATTTATGAAAGTTTTACCAAGTCATAGAGATTAATATTTGTGAGATTGATAAAAGAATTAAAAAGGGTAAAGGGTATTGAAATAAATTTATTAAAGAATTAAAAATTTGTTTCAACTTATTTTTGTTACAATTTAGGCCTAAAAAAAAAAATTGGACTTTATTGAGTTTCTCTCTAATTTTTTTACCAGGCTTGAAGCTATGACTCTGAGTTTGAAAACTGCAAAATTCACGAAAATTATTGAAGAAACACTATAAACAAATAAACGACATCGTCAAAAATGAAATCATATTTGGCTATAGTGGTCAAGCAAACAAAAAAGGGAAGCATATTAAATACCTATAATCAATGGATTCTAATTGCAAAGAGGTGGCACTTATACTTTCTCTGTGTCTGGTCATCAATGAGAGTGATTGTTTTGCGCTTTCATTTCAAAATTGTTCTTGACACCTCGTTTGGGAAATGCTAAACAGAGAAATAACTGCAATATTAATCTAATGCATATTAACATGGATAAGATGTATGAGAATATAGTTACATATAATTTATAAAATGAGGGTAGCATAACTGATTTTAAACTAAAGAAAATGTACCATGACTTCTAATTTATTTTCCTATTATCTTCCTATAAAGTCTAGATAAATACATGCATGTGCATTATATGTACCCCGTTGACCAATTAACATTGTTGAAACAAATGGAAATTAAGCATCACTCCCGCATGTGCATCTATAGCTAACACCATTTGACATTGATGTCTTCGAACATTTGGTGCAACTCTCATAATACCATCCAAACCAGCTAGGCTTGAATTTAGTTGTTTTCCAAATAGTGATGCAATATGTATCCTAACACAAATTATGCACATGAAATAAAGAATAATGCAATATGTATTTTTAATTTGTGCGTAAAAAAACTCAAAGCATGTTTGTGCATAAAAAAAAAGAAGACCTTGACTAAGTTTATAAATTCAGCAATTGGCCTAACTTGAGACAGATTGGAAAAATCGTTGTACTAAGTACGTTGAGAAGAAGCCGAACTCTGACTTAAGTTCTGACTGAAGCTTTGACTTTGAGCTTGAGAAGTGTTAAGGTCACGACAACAATTCAAGAAACATGGTCAAAAAACAATCAAATCAGATTGTGAAATAACAAGTTACTCTAACACTGTATTGTGAAATCATAATGTAAACTTACTAAGTCTTAAACTTCTCAACAACCGGATGATGTAGGTTGATGAGTAGCCTCGAACCTGACAATTGTTACATTTATTTGGGTGTCCATTGACTACAAAATGGAAGGAAAGAACTCAAGGTAAATAGATGGTAAATGATAAAGCTACAAAGTATTTTACCTATAGTGTTACATCAACTATATTCCCACTGCATAAGGAAAGACATCTTTCAGGTAATTATCAAACTTATACAAAATCCTATCATCTGATGCTGACAAATTAGAAAATAATACCTTTTATCTTTCAACACAATGTTCGTACACGGTTTCTTTCCAGTCCCAATTGGCGCTGTCTTAACAATCTCATGAAGAAGCCCGATGATTTCTTAAAAAAAATTACATCTATAAGAACATTATAATCGGAGAAAACACAGAAATAAATTAAAGCACACAACTATACCATATAAAACGTCAGTTTTGAATTTTCCATTTTGAATTTTCTTAAATGACTTAAAGCGAAATTCATGAGTAAGAACGTTAGTTAACTTGTCATACTTCTGCACCTTTGTACCAAAACCAAAAACAACCTTAAAGGATTAAATGCAATGTTATTATCAAACACATGACAATTATACAAAGTATAAGTCTTCTTTTCCTCGATCAAAGCCTTCCAATGCACCAACTCTCTATATTGAGTTATTACATGAACTCGATCACCCTAAATCCGAGAAAGAAACCAAAAAATATAAATAAATCAAAATGTACACTAATAAGTAACATTGATATATCATAAAAGAAATTACAACAAATCTTAACTAACTCATCTAACCTTTGCATCATAAATAATGAGCTTCATATGTTGATTCTCATTACTACCAGTCACAATCCAAGAATCCAGCACTCTAAATCCTATTTTCCAAATGTCCAAATCATTTTTGAGATCCTTAATGTAGTCATAATCCCTTGACAATGAAATTCCTATATAGAAATACAATAATACATCATTTAATTTTATTCCCTTTGTTCATTCTGATATCGAAAGAAGCTAATATATTTCTATGTGATCAATTTTTGTATCATCAAATCAACCTAATCTTATATGCACAAATTTTTGTATCATCAACTTTCTGGACCTCAATGATATGACCAAAACAAATTTACACCAATCAACTTTCGTACGGATCAATGATATAGGAAAGAATAAACCAAATATGAAAACTGTTACAACTTTAGGATTACTCACAAAAACTAAAATAACCCACATGCATCAATTTTTTTTCAACTACAGTACCAGAAGTTAAAATAACAATTGTGTCAAAACTGTCTCTTAAAAAAAAACAATTGTGTCAAAACCTTACCATGAGCTAAAATTCAATCATCATGACCTCTATTATACTCCACATAACAAAGGAAGATTTTTCTACAACCATGCAACATGACAATTTCTGGTACATAATCCACTAACAATTGAAAAAATAAAACAAAAAATAAAACCCTTAAAATGCATAATCGTGAAAAAAAGAAGAAAACCACCTATGATGAAGCAAAAACTAAAAGAGTGTCGAAAAATGAATCCCTCAAGCCATAAAAATCAGTCAACCCAAGTCATGCATGGTCTCAGAACCATGATAAAAGGAAGAAAATGACCTCTTATGAAGAAGAAAGTGAAACTGTGTTCCCAGCTGAACTTAGATACCGTTTGGCCAAGTTTTTTTACGGTCTAAAAGTTACTTCAAAACAAAGTTAAAATAAAGGCCTTTAAGAAAGAAGGTAAAGTTGTTTGGTTTCTTTGTTTTTTTAGTTTTAAAGCTATTTTTAAGTTAAATGTTGTTCCTCTAAAAAAAAAAAAAGTTAAATGTTGTTTGGCAAAATATTGTACAAACTTTGATTTTTTTTTTTTATGGTGTCCCGAGTTCGAACCCCGGACTTGACATATATTTATGCATTGTTCCTATCAGCTGAGCTAACACACGAGGACAAAACTTTGAATTTGTATGAATTAACATAATAAATAAAAAATGTTTAAAATATTTTCTGAAGGCTACAAATGTTAAAAAATAAAAGTTTTTTTTATACGAATCCTATATTTACTCAATAACGTTTATTTTGTGTAACATGAATACAAATTTGTATCATCATATAAATGACTTGTTAAATATTTGAATAGGAGAAACAATTTAAGGAGCCTGAAATAATAATATAAATAATATTAAAATAATTGGTTTTTTTCTATTTCAATTATACTCTATAACAAATTTCGTTATAAAAATACCATATTTTTGGTGTCTTTCAAAAAGATAAGAATTTATATTATATGATATTATATTTGTTACATTGTTGGTGTCATGGAAACAAATTTGTTTAGTTTTTTTTAATATGAAAAAGATATGCATAGTTTGTTACAATATAAATGTGCAAAATATATATATAATTTTTTAGGCATCTATACCTTTTTTTGAAGAAAAGACATCTACAATTTTACTTTTAATTAAAATCAAATTTTATAAAAATAATCATATGCATTATGCAACGCCAAAAAAAATTATACGCATTAGTGTAACAAAAAACAGACACACATAAAGTATTACTCTAAACGCTAATGTATATGTGTGTATATATTTGCGAGGTTGAAGAAAGAAAAAAAAATTGGTATCATTAAATGACAGCGTGAATAAAAATATTTGTGAGGTTATGATGATTAAACGATATTGAAATTAAATATATAAGTGATAAAAAGATAATAAAATTCCTTTAAAAAAAAGGTAATAAAATTAAATGGAACTTGCTTAAAAAAAATTAAATGGAACGGTTCAAAAGAAATTAAATGGAAGGAAAAAAATATTGAAATATAATATTAAAAAATAAAAGAAAAGGTTCCCAACGTGAATTGAAGAAACATGCTTGTGAAATATATCGTCGAGAAGTAGTTTTTTCAAGTAGCATTCAACAACTTTTGGCTAAAACTCACTCCATTCAATTTTATGTATTAAAAAAAAGTACCTTTTTTAGTAAGTACTTAATTGATATTGTATTTAGCCTAACTTCTCCTTAAAAATGTAGAGAAGTTGAAAAAAAAACCGGGTCAAACAATATTATAATCTCCTACAGCGGCAGTGTAGAAGCAAGTGAATTTGGGAGAAAAAAAATTGAAAAATAGTTAAAAGAAAAAATTGCAAAATAGTTAAAAATAAAAAATTTGGAAAATTGTTAAAAGTTTTTAAAAATGTTAAAATTGGAAAATATTTTTAAAAAAATCGGCGAGGTAGCACTCAACCAAGCAGCACTAAAAAAAATTATATGCAACAACGTAACAAAAAACAGACATGCGGACATAAAATATTACTCTAAACGTTAATGTTTGTCTATATATTCGCGAGGTTGAAGAAAGGAAATAAAAATATTTGGTATCATTAAATGACAGCGTGAATAAAGAATGAATTTCCCATTTTGCGTGACTTTGAAGAATGATCCTTATTATTTTAGAGATTTTAAAAACATTTATTGAAATGTAAGGACTATTTTTCAAAGTCACTCAAAATGTAAGGACCAAAAACATATTTAACCCTAAATAATTGGGACCTACTAACTGCCATATCAGTACTTCGTTAGAGAATTAACAACAAGGACTAATTTTGATAACAAAGATAAAATGTGACGATTTTAAAAACATTTAATGAAATGTAGGAACTATTCTTCAAAGAGGCGCAAAATGTAAGGACTAAAAACATATTTAACCTAAGTCAAAATGAACCAAAAATATCACCAACATGAGACTTGCATTGTAATCGGAAGAATTTTCTAAACATGCAAGCACCAAAATTTGTTATCGAAAAAACAACATAAGTAAATTAAGGCATACAATCAGCATACAAAATTATAACGAGATAAACTCCAAAATAATTTACTCTAATCTCTGGTCTACTCAAACAAAAACAAAACTCTTTTGGTTACGTTGTCGTTTTCAATTTTCATTTTTCTGATTTGTTGATTCTTTTCTATAAAACTTCATATATTTTTAATAAAAATAGAAAAAAACACCTCAAATGGGATTTGAGCCTTCATTATTGGAATTCCACTTGTGTACCATTAAGGTACCAATGGTATATGTCATTGGCTAATTAGAGTGTGCCACTTACCAATGTTACTTTATAAATGCTTTATTTGATATAATTTTTTAAAGGATGTGCCACGTGACACATTTTAATTGGGCAATGGTATATACCATTATGGTACACAAGTGCTATCCGGCATTATTGGTGCTTATGCACAACTTTATCATTTGAGAATTGCTTTTTTGACATTGTTTCCTATAAATACATGAAAATGACCAAAAACACCTCAGCGGTAGTTAATTACCGCTGAGTTATAACTAAAAATCTGGCGGTAGTTAACTACCTCTGGGTTTTTGGTCATTTTCATGTGTTTTTAGGAAACAATGAATGTCAAAAAAGCAAACTTCTTATCATTTTTTACAAAAAGAGGGCCAAGGTCCACAAATTTTTCTTATTTTGTTTGTCAAGTAGCTTAGTGGCTGGAGCTCACACATCTTAAATGTGGATAAGTGAGGTGTTTGAAATTCAAACTGTTGGGGTCACTAAGGGGAGTCAGGGAGACCACACAAGTGAGAGACATCACACTCTTACTTAAAACCTTAAGGCAATGGGTTTTTGAGTCCTCTCATAAAGTGTTCAACCTCAACTTTTCTATCCGATGTCAGACATATAATTCACACTTGCACACAACACGAACCCCGACCCCTGCATATATTATGCATTTGCCCTTACCAACCGAGTTAAGTTTACGTGGACAAATTTTCTTATTTAATCTTGTCAAAATATATGACAAGTCTTTTAAATTATTTAATTATATTCAATAAATAAATTATGAGGTCCTTTAAGTTTAACATTTGCGTTAGATCAGTCTTTTTTTAGTATTTTGAGTTTTAAATTGATCTTTTATGTTAATATATAAATGAATGTAGGTAATCATTTAAGTCATAATAGTTTTTATGAAATCTGAGAGACTAGATAATATATATTTATTCTTTAGTCCTGACTCCCCTTTGAGCCAAATCTCATGACTGGGACCTAGTTATTTTCTAAACTTCTTTGCTGGTGATTGATCATGAATGGCAAATTTTTATATCAATTTGAACATTGATAAAGTAGGGATAGTTTTGAACGTAAAAAAAAAAAGTAGGGATAGTTTTGAAGAGATTTGCAATGTTTGGTTTGCCATCCAGCCTTGATAACATGTTACAATTAAGTTGAAGCGTCAACCATCACAAAAGATAGGAGAAATAAATGGTAGAGAAATGCAAGTTTTTTTTGTTTTTTTATTAAGAGAAAGGCATGCTTTGATTGCTTTTGGTGCATGCAGTGTGATCAAAGGTATTAAACTTTTCATGTACAAAAGAGTCAAGAACTTTAAAGGTCGTGTTTTCTAAAGGGTTAGACTAACAAATATCAATGCTATCTTTTTCTTCACCCATGTGATAATGTATATCAATTGATAAACGCAATGATATTTTGAAGTTCGGTTGTACCCATATATCATGCAATTATTTAATGTCATGTTTTGTTTTATATTAATTTATTTAAAATAAAATTTGAATTAGTTTTGTTTAAAGGATATATCAATATCCAACCATACTTCAGGATATCTAAGCATTTACTATATTAATTTACTTAGGAAAAAAATCACATGTTCTATCCTGTACAAGGGACGGGATAGGTTATATATTTCTAATTCAAACATAAATTTTGATACGATGGAATTTTAAATGTGAATTTGATAGTCCTTTAAGTTTCACGTTTGTTTCAGATAGGTCCTTTAAGTTTCTAAGGTATCAGATAGATCGTTTAAGTTTCGAGTTTGTTTCGGATAAGTCATTTAAGTTTCTAAGGTTTCAGATAGGTCCTTTAAGTTTCGAGTTTGTTTCAGATAGGTCATTTCTATCAACCTC
>Ga0315914_1007854_pt1 | contig 14560 bp, 10 predicted proteins | sample MpolenodulesMG_FD_203920 | JGI IMG/M metagenome (GOLD analysis project Ga0315914, IMG submission 203920) | Medicago polymorpha root nodule microbial communities from Los Angeles, California, United States - elongated nodules | ecosystem: Host-associated > Plants > Roots > Nodule | place: USA...
AAAATAAAGAGAGAAGAGGGCCCGACTCGGAACCAAAATGAGGTATTTTAAAATACCTCTCTGTCGAAATTTTCACTGAAACGTCAGAGATCGATCAGGTCAAATTGCGTATGAATGTAGAGTCAAGCGACACGTGTCAGTGACATCTTAGGTCAAAAATTGGGGTATGACAAATCTCTTGTAAACCGCACCCTCCAACACACTGATTAGCATCGTGATGAAGGACACGATGCCTCACAAGATTATCCTGCGTGGGAAGCCGGTTGCGAAGAAGTCGCCAAGCAAACAAAGAAACTTTAAGCGGAACATGTTTATGCCATACGTGATCAAATAAACCCCTAGCAAGAGGCTCATCCACTGATGTAAGGAGATGATAAGCCCCTTTCACTGTATAGCCAAGAACGGGATCGAGCAACCATCTCCACCTGTCCATAATATGATCCTGCAAAACAATATCATGCAGCAAAAAGGCGCCTCCCACGCACAAGACTCCCTGACACACTCCTCCTCCCACGCAAAAAGGCGCCTCCTCCACATTCAAGCACCGCCACCAACACCCCACCCTCTACTCGCCATAACCTCCACCGTCACACCCTTATCAACGGACAAATCAAAAAAGTGGGGGAAGCGAACCCGTAAAGGAACACCTCCAACCCAATTGTCCGTCCAAAAATAAGTCGTACCACCTCCACCAATAACCCTACGCACATTTTCATTATTAAACACATTCTCTTTTGTAACTTTTTTTTTTTAATATACTTTCAATAAATTCTAAATTTTTACTTATACTATGCAACCAAATTTTTAAAGGAAAAAGAATGCCAAGTAGAGAAAAGAGAAAAGACGTACCAATGACCGATGTGACTCATGTGAGTAAGCTTATTTTGAATATTTAACATTCTTATTTTTGTTCAACAAATTGTTTTGAGTTTCACTGTTAGAAATGTTATGCAATTCGTACCGATGAGCAAAGAAAATAAATACAAGTTGAAGTGAATAACATATGTATTTCAGTGCTAGTCAACTAGATTTTGTAATACTAAAAAAAAAATACTTTTTGTAATTTTTGTTTTTGAAACGTCGGAACTATATATTCTTGCTAAAAAGTAACACAATTTTTTCAACACCATTTTTTTTATCAAATAAAAAAAATTGTCAAAGAAAACAATTATTTTTTGTTGTCAAAACTTACATTATTTTTTTACTTCGAAAGTTCAGCGCTGATATATTGGTGTATTGGATGTAATGATTTTCCAAAGTAAAATACGTATTTATTTTTTATTTGGCTTAATACAGTGTTGGTCCTCCTCTTTTCTTCATTTTGTGAAATTGGTCCCCGTATTTTAAAATTAGACAATTTTGATCCCTCTATCAAATTTTTTGTCTAAAATATTGTGATAAAGATATGTTTTAAATGAAGTTTTCAAGGGAATTTTGTTGCAATTTTATCCATGTTGATCTTTTTTCATCTTCAGATCATATTCCACGATATTTAAAATTTATCACATCACATTTTTATAGTTCAAAAATATGGTAGAGGAACCAAAATTATCGAATTTTAAAATATTTGTGAGGACCATTTCTACAAGGTAAAAATAGGGAACCGAAACTGCAATTAACCCTATTTATTTATTTCATTAAGGTACACTGCAAGAAAATATGAAGTTTGCTACCAAAATTTTGATAAGGATTTAATTGATAGCTAATTCTCGGTATATTGGCTGTCATTGTCAATTGACTAAGTATTAAATATTACTCTTTTTTTTATTGTTACCTTATCTTTTGTTTTTCTTTTCTCGTTACTTTTTTTGTTAATTTTTTTTCTGTTTTTTTTATGCACTTTTATTTTCTTGTCAAAAAAATATTTTTAGGGGGAAAATATATAGTTTTTTAGGGGGAAAATATATAGTTTTTAATAATATAATTAATCTTTTTTTCTATATGTAATGTCTCGTTTCTCGAATTCCTCTCACCGTCATCCACCGTTCTTCTCCGTCATCGAAAAAATATATAGATTGTAAATGCGCATGTGTCCGTTTTGTGATGAATTGTTAAATACAATTAGAAGATATTGATGTAATTTACGTATTATATTTTATGTTATTGATTAGTAGAACAAAATATTTTAGTGTTGAATTAATTTTATAAGATAACATCTTTTTTTTCTTTTTTTTTTGGGTCAAGTAGCCTAGCGGCTAGAGCTCACACAATTAAATTGTGGAGAAGTGGAGTGTCCGGGGTTCGAACCCCGGCCCCTGCATATAATATGCAATATCCCTACCAACTGAGCTAAGTTCACGGGAATATAAGATCCAACATCTTATTAATTGTATTTTGGACGATCCTACTTTAATCTCAATTTTTAGTAAAGAATGCCTCAACGTATTTTAGAAAGTATTATAGTTATAATAATTTCCTTCAACTATTTTAATTCAAAGGTAATTGTTTTATTTTTTTTCAAATAGAAACTAACCATTGACTAAGAGCACTCTAAGTAGACAACTAATAAAAGAAATAACTCATATATGCTCCCTTTTGTGAGCAACACAATCTTTCTTTATTCCCTTTACTCATTTTCCCTGGTCACGTAGACCTTCTTCTAGCCACGCACACAAAAGTTCACTTCCTCTTTTATACATCAACACAAATCTCCTCCATGATTTATTCAATTTCAATTTCTTTGTTTTGATGGTTTTACTTTTCAAACACACCACCCATTCCAACAAGTAGTAACCTATTTATACTATTTTACTACCTCTTTGAAGCATACCACACTCCCCCCCCTTATTCCTTTGTTTTTTGGAAAAATTGCATTGAACTGTTGTGCGGTATGTTAAAATTTCGCTCACACCTCCTTATTTTTTAACTTGACATTGACCTACCATGAGTTTGACAATGTTAAAAAGAAGAAGAAAACTCTTCAATTTAAGCCAACAAATAATGACTATGTGATGCTAGCTTCCTATATAATATTTTGTTTTAAACCGTGAAAATGTAAAATGGAGTGAAACTCATGTACAAATTTAATTGTTGCTTCTACATATTAAATTTTTGTACCCATCTTCCATGCACTACTACAAAATTGGGAAAATATAGCGCCTCTTTAATAGCGCTTTTAACACTAAAGCGCTATAAATCAAAACACGGAGGTCTTAACTAACGCTTTTTTGAAAAAGCGTTTTCTATGTTTTTAAGTTTATACAGCGTTTTGTTTAGAAAACGCTAGCATAGGTTAAACAAAAATAATAAGTATTTGAAAAAAAACAAAATTAATCATATACGGCGCTTTTGATGGAAAGCGCTAAAAATAAACCAACCTTAAATAGCGCTTATTAAGCGCTACAGTAGGCTTGAAAAAGAGAGCGCTTATATCTTTAAAAAAACGCTATTTTACCAAATAGTTTGATGTAGTCGAGTGGTAAAGCATTATTACTACATCCTTCAAGTCCCCATCAATTGCAGTTTCAAAGCACACATTTTTTTTAATATTTTTATCATATATATCACTTAAAATATTACTTTCTCCAAACTTTTCCAAAAAACATATCTCTATCCCTTCAAAAAATTGGTTTCCCTCTCTCTAAATCCCTTATACCCTAAAAAAAATTGGTTTTTCAAATCAATTGGTTCGATCCCCATCACTCTCTCTAGGTTCTCTCTCATGCAGGGCCGGTCAAACAGATTAAGAGGCCTAAAACAAAAACTTTAATATGGCCTTTAAAAATATATTTTTTTAACAGAGTATTTATTTATATAAAATCAATTTTATGGAGACCAAAATTTGAATTTATAATCAAGAGTAATTGAGGCATTTTTGGTAATAAGTTAAGCTATGCAAATGTCTGTAATTTATATGTCATATAATATACTTATAACCAAATTAATTTTTTAGAGGCCTTTTTTTCACCCAAAATTTTGAGGCCTAAAGCTCTTGCTTGGGTTGATTGGCCCTTAGGCCGGCCCTATTCTCACGACTCTCTCACACTGATCTAAACTCCACCATAAAACCAAAAATCTCACCGTAAAACCAGCCGGAGTTCTTCGTCGTTCGTCAGAAATTTACTTCGTCCAGGTTTCTCTCTCTCTCTAGATTTTCCTTCCCTTCTTCTTTCTCGTGAGATTCCAGCTTGATTTGTGTCTTAGCATATCAGAGTTCGGCATCGCGATTCCGCAATTGCGCGCTAAATCCCTGCGATTCACAAATTTTTGGTTAGAACTGACTTTGGTCGTAGAATTGATTATAATTTGAAGTTATGATTTGTATGTTGTTTGATTTTTAATTTGGAGTTTCAATTTTTGATGGACTCGAAAATCCCTTAATTGCTAAACTTGTTTAGCCTTTGTGAGGGTATGGATCCTTGTGGCTTGTGTAACTGTTTATTGTATTCCTACATGTAACCATTTTTAACCAAGTAGTGTTAATGATATTATGACTTATGTTTTTTTTTTCAAATCAAAAGTAACCATTTTTTAGTATTTTTAACCATTTTTTGAGAATTTTGAGTATTACACCTTGTTGTATTCCAGGTATTGTCATCTTCATAAGCTCACAAATATGTTGCTTTCATCTTAAATTTTCAAATATCAATTTTCCGGTGGCTGTAACCATTGTTACAGGAATATCCAAAATTGAGGAAAGAGTGCATTCCTCTTCCTGTCTCTCAGTTAAGATGGATTGGATTATTGATCTACAAGAGAGCAATTTGGAAGCCAAATCCAAAATCTACCATACTTTTTACTATGCTATGAAGCAACGCTACGCCATTTTCTGTCTTGTTTGTCGGATACATATCAATACACTGATACAGTGATGATACGTGTCGAGTATTAGAAGTTATTTCAAAAATAAAATAAAAAATTTCTGATACATACCGGATACATTGTGGACATGCCAACAATATGCCACTCTTTGTTGTTTATTCCAACCCGCGTAGATAGTTGAGACTTGTGAGAACAGTGTTATGTTCAGGAGAAGGAAGGAGCACAGTGTAAGGGTTTGGATTTTAGGGAGAGGACAATTGGAAAATTTAGAAAATGAAGCTCTAAATTTATAATATATGGAGTATATTGATGGTTTCAAGTGTTTGACATACTTAAAAGATAAATTAATAGAAATCTAAGAAGAATGGTGAAGTCTAAAAGTTATATGATATTTTTATGATAAGGTGGGTTTCATGTTTCTAAATATATTTGCTAGAAGTGGTAGTGTTTTTATTTTATAATCTTGCTTTAATTTGTACTCATGATCAGTAGTACTTTGAATTTGTCTATAATATAATATAGTTGTTTATTGCTTAATGGTGTTTTTGCTATATATTTAGGTAGAGGAGAGTGAACGAAATTTGAAAATGATTTGTCTTGATCTTTATGTTAACTAATTATTTGTAACTTAGAGATATCCATGTTACCATATTAATGACTATACATTTCTGACTTTTATGCTATATGTGTTTGTTAATTTTTTTTTAGGGTTAATATATATTTACCCCTGTAATATTAGTGGTTTCAGCTTTTTTCCTATAATTTTTTTTAGATTTCAACCCTCTAATTTAAATATTATTTGGTTTTAGACATTCATGGTGTCAAATTTCAAAATTTAAGGTACTTTCGCCTCCGCAATTTGAGCGAATCTTGGTTTACCTTTCTTGTCGTATCATCGATTTTGTACGGTCAAAATTCATGAAGCCAAAACCAAAGAATCTTCAAACTATGGGGTTGGAATCTAAATTACTTTTTATAGGGGTAAATCAGAAACCACTAATATTACAAGGAGTTAACATATACTCCCTCTGGTCGTATTTATAAGAAACAATTGATTTTTTAGATTCATATAAGAGTTGATATATCTAGTATATATACTCCATATTTTTTTAGGTGGGTGTGAATAAAGATAATATTGGAAATAAGAAGTGGCCCGACGCAACGGGCCTAGTTGCACCCCCTCTTGGTCGACCCTAGGTATGAGTGACAGTTGAACCTACCTCAGGGGATGTAAATACAATTTTCCTTTAATTTTTTTTGTTGCTGCATCTCTCTCTTAGGAAGAAAATAAAAGAAGCTTTCTCTTCTTCTCCAAACCCACTTGCCACCATTTATCTAAGTTTCTGGTCAACTCCGGCTACACCACAGGAAACATAAAACCTCCAATTTCACCATTGGAAAAGTCATTTTTGAGACATTCACAATCTCTTCTATTTTTGGGCAACCATGAGTTATCCTTGAGAAATCAAACCGACTAAATTCTTTTCAATGATGCCCTCAACAATATCCATAAATTTATTTTTGGATCGAAGTAACACATGTTTTGAAATTTGAGGAATTTGATAAGTTGACATTTTTATTTCAAAATATGTTGAGGATTCAAGGTCTACGGTCATTGATTGAATTTGAAAATTCCTATAATGATTTTATAGTAAAAGGCATTTAGTGCATGTTTCATCGAGATGGTCCTACTGAATTCACGTTCAAGATGATTAATATTACTTATATGCTTTCATTTGGAACTCTTTGCTAAATCTGCAGACAAGTTGACATATCATCACTTATGGTCGTTGTGTGCATGAGAGTTATGATCGGTATACTAATCTGCATACTATCTTGAGACACCGGTAGAAACACCGGGCATGGGAAGTTGTATTGTTCTGATATTAGATTGGAGCCTAGGCTTCTCCACCAAATTCTTGTAAAAACCTTAATTCATCGTGGGAAATTTTTTAGAAGGATTGATGAACCGAATTTACCTATCATGTGGATGATCATGAAAACAATCATGAAGGTGTGCGAGCAGCTTGGAGGGTGGGAAAAGAAATTACCTAATGTCAAAGATTAGGCTGGGCTAATAGATTGGTGACCCACACTTAATTTATCCAACCCAAACTTAATTGAGCCTCTCCTGATCGCATGAATAATTTATTTCATACCCTCCATTTTGTACTTCTACCATATATTTTTAAAAATAAATTTTTTACATTTTTTATTTTATTTTATTTTTCATAAAAGTCAAAATTCTGGTTACATCCATTGCGAGAAGTGTTAGATGAATCCATCCATTGAAGAGGATGAACGCAACCGTTTGCTTGACGCCTAACGAACAATTCATTCAAGGGCACAAAGCAGACCCCGACTTTCACCTTCCTCCGTTGTCATGGCAGAAGTGCAAAAGTCAGCCATAGCTCCAATAAAATGGCATGTTGTGTTCCTCAAATACGCCCCCATAAAATTCGATTAGCAAACTATCCACACAACAAAGAAACATGTGCCATTTATATTCGGTATACGATTAGCAAACTACAGAATTCGATTAACAACCAACAACTTCACCTTTGTCTACTAGGTAAATAATCCCTCCCAACACAGCCACATAAAATGTTTAACATTTCGAGGTATAGACCAAAGCTTGTTCCAATCCCCTTCCACTCTCCGATCATCTCGGTTGATCATAATATCCACACAAACCCAAGACGCACTCTAAACCGAATAAAGATTTTTTTTATTATTAAACTGCCAAATTATTTCATCCATCCTTGCAAGATTAATTAAAGGGATCTTGAGAATTTCTCTGCACCTCTCTAAATAAATACCATGGATAAAAGTTGCATTCCAATTTTCAGAAAATTGCATTAATAAATGTACCAACGGTGATTGTGGCTCCAACATGATTATGCATAAGAGCATAAGTGAAGGAGAGAGAGAAAAATGATTTTAAGTAGGGGTGGCATAAAAATCCGTACCCGTGGGGATCCGTGGATAAAATGTGGGCACGGGACAGGTAGCTGAACGGGTATTCGCGGGGAAAATAAACGGGTATTTAACTACCCGTTATTTTATGGATAGAGATACGGATTTAATGATACCCGTTAATAAATTAAGTAAATTACTAAAATATCTATGTGTGTGGTGTCAAAAAAACCTTAATTTACTCATGTGCACTGTACGGTGCTCTTCTCTGTTCTTTCTTCTCTGTTCTTTCTCTCAAGGATTCTTTAAAAATTTTATCTTCCTCCTTCTTCTTGTGCAGCTAGGTTTCTTCTTCTCTTTCATCTCTTCTCTTTTTCTTTTTTTCTTCTTCTCTCCTTAGCATTATTACTTGTTTATGATTTTAGATTTATTACTTGTTTATGGATCTTTAAAAGTTGAAGTTTGTAGGTAATTAAAAAATATTTTTCTTTGTAAAAAAGTAATTAATTAAAAAATTCATGGGTACCCACGAATATCTGTAGGTATCTAAATGCCCGTGGATTACACGTATAGAGATACCCGCACGAGTACGGGGACGAGCACGGGTACCATATTTATTCAACGTGGCGGGGACGGATATCATACTACATGTACAGATGGATATCCGTTGACATCCCTAATTTTAAGTATTATTGTCAAGTATTAGTGCATTCACGATTATCATAAATGTAAAGTGGAATATATTAAATTGAAAATGATGATAGTAATATTAATTAAAGTTATAATTGAAAAATATATATATATATTGCAATGAAAATTGAAATGAGTCGGTTATTTTGAGAATTATTTTTTTTACAAAAGAGTCACTTATTATAGAACTGAAAGAGTATTATGTATTTTGTATATATTTTTTTTTAAGGAATGTATTTTGTATATTATTAAAACAAGTACATAATCCAACGTTAAAAACAAAAATTATATAATGATTAAAAAAAATGCATGGACACAATTTGTTTTTTAAGATAATAGTCCTAATCTAATATAATGTGAAATTACATGAGACGTAATGGTTGCTCTAAAAAAACATAATGGTTTGATTTGGTTCTAAAGTGATCAATTTTGAATGACGTAAAATTGATAGTCGGATCAATAGACATGATTAGATTGATTTAGTTTGGATTGAAACTTAAAAAAATGAATCAATTTAATTGGTTTGAATTGAGTTTCAAATTCATCGAATCATTAGTTTGAATATTACACCCCAAGAACAAACGATGGATGGTTCATGGGTCCATGGGAAATCATCCTCCAGACCTCTACTAATTAAGAGCATTTTTTTAATAATTTCATTGGAGACCATAATATTGCAAAGCAACAATGATATTTGGACATCTTATATTCTTTAGATTATTTTTAAAAGGATTATATATTCTGGAGAATATATTCATTACTTCATTTTATCTTTATTCTCTACTTCTATTACGTCATCAATATATTACATCATTCTTTTTTATTTCCTCTTTTTCAAGATATATACATCTAAATGAAGTGTTCATCAAACATTTTCTATTGCAAAAACCTCACCTCCAAACTATCTCCAAAGTTCAATCCATGACGAATTCCTAACAACTCTTCAACCACTAAGAACATCCACAATGGCGGTACACTAATAAAGGACTCATTTAATGGACCACACATGTACACCTCATTTATTTATAATTTTTTTAATAAAAGTTTCTATTAAGGACTTAACGACTCTAGTGGCAGTACACTAACAGAGACTTTAAAGGAAAGTGTTTAAATAAGTCTTACTAATTTTACATCATTACACAAAAGTAATTTATTTATTAAATTATAAATTACATCGTAGTATTTAATTATAATCCCTAAAAAGATTAAATTATAAAATATTTATTTATTCGTATGAACTTAAAGTTCTGCCACATTTTTTAATAATTTGAAAATACAAAAATTAACATTACAAATTTTACATTCCTTCATTAAAAAATAATAATAATAATAATTTGCATGAATTACATTTTATTTAAAATAATGGCAAATAGATAAAATAATATTTAAAACAACTATTAATATGTATTCAATTCTTAAAATATTACTTCTTTGCAAGTGAGACCAACTAGTGTGTGTGTGTGTGTATATATATATATATATATATATATATATATTTTAACCTTGAGACCTGTTAATTACCTATGAGAGAGAGTCCTTATATAGTAGTCTATCACCTAATATGTACCCGTTTTTTCTTAACGAAGAATCTTTAACCAGGGCCGTTCCAATAAAATTGGAGGCTCGACTCTAATATTAAAAACGGTCCCTAATAAAAATAATTAATGATAATTTAAATAATTGCAAATTAACAATAAGCATTATTTTGATTTTAATTTGTTTTTGTTGTTGATAGATGTGTGAGTTTGACCTAACTTGTCCATTTACTCTTTATTTTTGTCAAATAATAAATGTTTGATTTAGATCTGCATAACAAAAGAAAATAATCATTCAAACAATTATACTCATACATACCCCTATAAATAATTGAGGCCTCCATAAATTAGAGGTCCGGCTCCGTAGAGCTCTTTGCGCATAGCAAGGAACGGCCCTGTCTTTAATTATAATCCTTATTAAGTAAGGATCCCGTGCTTTAAGCGCCTACCCAAGATACTGACCAAGTGACCTTCCTCATCTCATCTCATGTAAGACCACGACAAAATATAAAAAGACAATATTTACAAAACTAAACAAAAATTATATTCCAAGTCAAAACACCACTCGTGTAAAAAAGAACAAAATTTTCTCAAGCGAGAGGTCACATGTGCAACTATGTTCTCAGTTATCTCACTATTGTACAACACTGGATATTTTATTGTAACAATAAAAATATAATACAATAACAGATAAAAAATTAAAAGAAAAAAGTGGAGAAAAAAATCGGAAACGAATTCCCATTTCAGGGAAAGGGACCACAAGAATAATCTATAGTTGTAATTGATTTACAATTTTATTCCTTCAATTTTGAGATGCTATTTAGTTAACTCAAAACTCCACACACTCGACAGTGACCAGTTTCAATTTTCAAACCTCTCTTTTAGCAATTTCTTAAAACACAACATACAAGCGTAACCGCAACGCCAATCATTATCCATCACCATGTCTCACCAACAACCTCTGTTAGAACAACAAGAAGAAGAAACCGCTTATGATTCATCTGAAAAGGTTGTCGTTGCCGGAACCGACGAAGAAGAAGCCTATGAAGCTGACGTGGACTCTGGAGTACGAATTCCACCGTTTTCATGGAAGAAACTATGGTTATTCAGTGGACCAGGTTTTCTAATGAGTATAGCATTTTTGGATCCTGGAAACTTGGAAGGAGATCTTCAATCTGGTGCAATTGCTGGGTATTCTTTGTTATGGCTTCTTATGTGGGCTACGGCTATGGGCCTTTTGATTCAGCTTTTGTCAGCAAGGTTAGGTGTTGCTACGGGAAGACATTTGGCTGAACTTTGTAGAGATGAGTATCCTACTTGGGCTAGGATTGTTCTTTGGTTGATGACTGAAGTTGCTTTAATTGGTTCTGATATTCAAGAGGTTATAGGGAGTGCTATTGCTATTAGGATTTTGAGTAATGGTCTTGTTCCTCTTTGGGCTGGTGTTGTCATTACTGCTTTAGATTGGTAAATTTCATTTACTATAAATGGTTTTTAGTTTTTTTACAAATTTCAATTCTGTTAATTTTTATTTATAGTAGGTTTAAATATGATTTTAGTCTCTGCAACTATAGCATTTTCTGGTTTTTGTTTGGATTATGACCCTGCAAACTTAAAAACGGTTACTTTTAGCCTCTGATGTCAGCTTATTGGGCCACTTATGACGTTATTTTGGAGTATCTTATTTGATTAAGGTTTAAAATATAGATAAATTATCTTATTATTGTTTTGGAATTGGATTTTCTTGATATTATTACAGTGGGTCATAGTGTTTTTTAGTTGTACTATGGATGACGATGCTGCAATAAATAGAGTAGAGATGAAGAATATGATTGCAGAATTACTTTAAAGTGTGTGTAGAGACACTAAGTTTTAGGTTCCATATGCCCCTGCCAGTTTAGTTTCTAAACTTCATGTGAGAGGAGGGTAACTGTGAATGTCTTTTGAGATTTAGAGTTTCTTGTTATGGATTGCACAGCCCCTATCAAAACATATGGTTCAGTGATAGTTTGTACTTTGTAGAATAGTACTACCTAACTTCAATTTGTGCATAAGAGAAGAGAAGACAAGAAATGGTTTAGAGTTTTTGCTTTGACAGAGTTTAGATAAGAAACATGTGTTTTGTTGACCTTTTGAATGTAGAGTTGTTCTATTTATAGAGAAACTCATATTACTTGATGAAGGGCGAGCACATTCTTTTCTCCTTTGATATGAGAGATTGAGTAGTTTTTTTTTTTTTGGTACAAGAAATTGAGTAATTATATTCAGCTATTAATAAGAATTCTTATATTAAGGTACTTAGCAAAACAAAAAATATGTTGATCTTAAGCAAAACAAGTGGCAAACTAATCAATGAGAAGGACATGCAACTACTAACAAGTTTTGAAGTCCCATCATAAAAGTTACATTCTTTCATGAATTGATTCAATTTAAAAGCATTAGTTATTGGTTAAACACATTCAATTTTGGAAGAACATACCATATTAATTTGAATTTCAAATCCATGAAGAAACGTACCTTTTAGAGTGTTTTCTTAGATTCATTACTTTGGAAATCTCACATAAATGTCATGTAAACTTGTTGGGATTGGAAAGAATACATAGAAAAAAATTATTATGTTGAATACGAGAAATATTGATGAATCCATGATCAATTGTGTTGCCTTTTCGTTTTGGCATTTAAGAAGCTATTGGAAGAAGCAAATGTACTTGTTGAACAATGTATATTATTCAAAATTAAACATTTAACTTTTATGTGGTTGCCTTGTTCCAGTTTCATTTTTCTCTTTCTTGAGAACTATGGTGTGAGGAAATTGGAAGCTTTTTTTGCTGTTCTGATAGCTATTATGGCTCTCTCATTTGCTTGGATGTTTGGTGAAGCAAAGCCAGATGGTGTTGATGTTCTTGTTGGTAAGCAGTTTATTTCGTCGATTTGAAGTTTGAACATCTGCAAATTGTCTTCGTTATTAAGTCAATTTCCTAGGTGTGTTCATGCTTCATATCTGATACATGCTTTCATTTTGCCTTTGTAGGTATTTTGGTTCCTAAACTTAGCTCCAGAACTATACAACAAGCTGTTGGAGTTGTTGGTTGCATTATTATGCCTCACAATGTATTCTTGCATTCTGCTCTTGTTCAATCCAGGCAGGTTGACCCCAAAAAGAAAGGCCGTGTTCAAGAAGCTCTCAATTACTACTCCATAGAGTCCACCATTGCGCTCGTTGTTTCCTTTATTATTAATATATTTGTCACAACTGTGTTTGCTAAGGGCTTTTATGGTACTGAAATAGCAAATAGGATCGGTCTCGTAAATGCAGGGCAGTACCTTCAGGAGAAGTATGGAGGCGGAGTATTCCCAATCCTGTATATATGGGGTATTGGGTTATTAGCAGCTGGTCAGAGTAGCACTATTACTGGTACATATGCTGGACAATTCATCATGGGTGGTTTTCTGAATTTGAAGTTGAAAAAATGGATGAGGGCGTTGATTACTCGGAGTTTCGCAATCGTCCCGACTATGATAGTTGCACTTATATTTGATTCTTCAGAGGAATCATTAGATGTTTTGAATGAATGGCTTAATGTTCTTCAGTCAGTGCAAATCCCTTTTGCATTGATTCCCTTGCTTTGTTTGGTTTCAAAGGAACAAATAATGGGCACTTTCAAGATTGGCTCTGTCCTCAAGGTATATGATTCCTTTGCATTTTGGTTCAACTGCTTCAACTAGTTACCCATCGTCAATTTATTGGACATGAAATTTTCCATTTGCATATTCATATATGTCTGTTTTATAAAACATGGAAAGAGTCGTAAAATTTGGGTTGGGCCCAACTCAACCCTTACAAAAGCGGCTTGTAAGGTGAGGACCGTCCACCATTTGTAAACACAATTTCAGACCTCATATCATTCAATGTGAGACTCTTAATACACCCCTCATGCTTAGTGTTGGACATCTGGAGCGTTACCCAAATAGCTCGATGGTGGGTGGTCCAATGGATCTTGGATAGATTCCACTACCATGTTAAAATTTGGGTTCGGCTTAATTCAACCCCTACCAAACTGGCTTGTAAGATGAGGGCTGTCCACCACTCACATTTCAGGCCTTATTTCATCCAATTTGGGATTCTTAACAAGGAGATAATTTAGAAATGTCCCAATATAGACCTATTCCGTCTTGCTTCTCAGGCTGGATATAACTCAAAACTGAAATAAATTTATGTGATAAATAATGTCTGTGAGATTTTGATAATTTCTCTTATCTAAGTTCAACAAGATTGATATATGCTTACCAAAGATTGACATATGTCTGTGATGATTCCTTAGCATTTTGGTTCAACTGCTTCTACTAATTGCCCATTGTCAGTTTATTGGATATGAAATTTTCTATTTGCACATTCATATATGTCTGTTATATAAAACATGGAATGAGTCGTAAAATTTGGGTTGGGCTTAACCCTTACAAAAGCGGCGTTTAAGGTGAGGACTGTCCACTATTTATATGCACAATTTCAGACCTTATGTTATTCAATGTGAGACTGTTAATACACCCCCTCACGCGTAGTGTTGGACATATTGAGCATGACCCGAATGGCTCGATGGTGGGTGGTCCAGTGGAACCCTTACAAAAGCGGCGTTTAAGGTGAGGACTGTCCACTATTT
>Ga0315914_1007858_pt1 | contig 14557 bp, 7 predicted proteins | sample MpolenodulesMG_FD_203920 | JGI IMG/M metagenome (GOLD analysis project Ga0315914, IMG submission 203920) | Medicago polymorpha root nodule microbial communities from Los Angeles, California, United States - elongated nodules | ecosystem: Host-associated > Plants > Roots > Nodule | place: USA...
ATTTATACTGAATAAACTAGAATGGCATTCATAAAAATTAAGAGTTACAGGTTACATAAACATGAGCTAGAACATAATCATCTCTTGACCTAATCACAAAGGATCTAGCTACTCATGGCTAAAGCACGAATAACTAATATGAAAGAAGGATTCATTACATGAAATTGGTAACCATATATGAGTTTTGATGGTCTCCCACCTTCTCTCCAGATCTCCAGCTCCAAAAGTTAGTTTCTTTCTCCAAAATTCCAACCTTTTCCTTCAGAAAACAACTTCCCTTTTATAGGAAAATTCCCAGGAACACTAAAATCGTACTCCGATGCTGTAAATCGGAGTACGATGGCTTCACTTAATTCAGATCACAACCGGCGCGTCTGCCAAATCGGAGCACGATTTTGTCCCATCGGAGCACGATTTTTTACGAGACAAAATGTCTCAAAGTTGCAGAAAAATCATAGCCCGATGCTAAAAATCGGAGCACGATTTCTCCTTTGTTTCAGCATAAAAAATCAGTCTTTTTGCAGCTCATAATCACCTGAACTCAACCAAAATTACATAAAAACTATAACAAAAGTGCTATATGACCTAGTGTCATCATTTATAAATCTTGAGTCAATCACAATTAGTATTCTCATCCATCCCAATTTTCAAACTAGATTCAAATTAAACACATCGAATCTTACTTTTTAGCTTGTTAAGATCTCAAACTAAACATTCTCTAATTTGTTGATAATTGTCGATAGGTATTCATATTCCAATAGTAAAAATAACCAACTTCAACACCAATACAATAACTAAATGATAGCTCATGACATTTTATAATAGGATCAATTGGGCTCATCACTCAAACACATAAACATCTGCCTTCTGAGAGGAAGCGGGCTAAAGCAAAACTAACAACACACTTTGGACCTAAACCTTCTGGGCAAAACCCTGCTCTACAATCATAGTCATTCGTACATTTCAAATGGTCTATAATAAAAGAAGAGAATAAAAAGATCTTATTAAAATGTGATAAATATTATGTAGGATGTAAGTAAGAAAATTTGAAAATGACAAAAAATTGCTTACCATCAGCATTCCTTGCAACATGAAATAAAGAGAGAAAGATAATTATAACATAAACAAACTTGACAATTTGGGCCATATTTTTTCCCCTTTGCATGTGAGAAGTAGAATATGGTTTTATGACTTTATAATTTTTAAACCGCTTCGTCTCCTTTTATACATTTAATAGGTTTTAGGGCTTATGGAGTTGCAAAAAAAACTTCTTAAAATAGGAATTATTATTAAATGTCTCTTAAGTACATAAAAATATTGTTTGCCCCTTTAGCATGCTTAATAAAGAGGTCATATAAAAAACATACCAATCAGAAGAATTCATTCTTATTTTCAAGTTTCCATTATTTTATAACCTTTTCGCATGACACAAAAGGGAAACTGATATGCTTAAAGTGCACGATTTCTATAGAATAATAAAAACTAAAAATCCTACGAGGAGTAGAGTTGGTTACCAATTTCTTTTTCTAAATTGATTAGCTAAAAAGATTATAATTTTCAGTGGTTCGATTTGGTAGATCAAATTTTTCTAAATTGATTAGATAAAAATATTAGAATTGTGGCTTCCATCACAAAGATAGATTTTTCTAAATTTAGGAGATTCCGTAAAAAAATCCATCAAAATAACATAACTTAATGCAGAAGGTGAAATAAAATAAAAAAAACACAAGAGGGGGTGTGGGAGGGTTGAATTGTGTTGGATTTCTCTGGAAATCTTCTTAAAAGTGTTTAAACAAAACAAAGCAAGCAAGATAATCAAAGAGAGACAACACATAAAAGATACTCGAAGGAATATGGGCAGAAGCAGCGGATATCCTTTCTCGAATAGCCTGTTTTGACTCCTCTAGGAGGCTGGCCAACCTGTTTCACTCTTACACCAAACCCTCTTTCTCCAATTTCTCTGATTGGATGGTTTCTTCAACGTCCTTCACCAGACCCTCTTTAATAAAAAGTGAATTGAATTAAATTGACTATTGGAAATACGCGTGAATAATCACAACAATAAGCAAAAAGATAAAACTATGTGCTAATAAGATTCAATATGGAATTGAGAGATTCACAATACAAATCTTATTACAATGAAAAGTTAATGTGTCTTGAACAATTTGTAAAACTTAGACACTTTCAAAACCAAACCTATATGAAAATATACCAAGCTATCAATCAAAAACACAATGCATATGAAATTCACTACTACAAAATACCCCCTTTAATAGCATTTATTTGGGCGTTTAATAGCGCTTGTGAAGCGCTAAGAAAGCCCCCGCTATTATAGGTCATAACCCCTATAATAGCGCTTTCTAATAGAAATTGAACCCAATTGATCTAAGCTAAGTACTAAAACCTAATTCAACGAATTAGGTTCATTTTTAATGAAATCAACTTAGATCATTACAAGTTTCTATCCTAACAATTATTCAATTAACATATGCAATAATCGAAAGTAAAGAGAAAAGGGAAGAGAGATAACACCGATATTTTTATAGTAGTTCCCTCTTTTCATCCTTGATAGAGCTACGTCTACTCTTCTTGATGAAGTACACCTTCACCAAGGTCATCCACTAATAGTAACAATGTTGAATACAAATGTCTTTACAAGAGTTCTTCGAAATTAAAATAATTCGTCAACCCCTATGTAAACACTCTCCTAAACTTCAAATAACCTTCGAATTTGGTGCTCCTTGAATCTTCGAATCCTTGATTACCCGTGCACCCATTCGAACTCTTCACTCAAGTCTACGATGCTACGTCCGGTAAACGAATCCCCTTCGATTGCAAGAACGATTAGAATGACCCCCAAGACATTTGGAGGTGGAATGAGATTATTCACTTCACTTTGGAACCTTTATATAGCCCAACCAATTTCCTTGAGAGAACCAACTTACAATCCCTATAAGCACCCTAGCAAATCAATGTGACTCAATGTACAATGTGATTCTAAGAAAAGTGTTTAATCTTGAAGAATTTATGAACACTGAGTTTTTGAGACCTAGAGAGAATAGATGCAAATGATTCAATATCTTGGGAGTTATGAGAGAGTGAGTATACATAGAAAATGAGGAAAAGTTTAAATTTTCGTGGAAAAACAACTAAGTGAATCGATTCAGACAGCAAAAATGTAAGTCAGAGACCTATGAAGATCGATATGATTCATTGTAAATGTGAATCGATTCAAGTGAACCCAAGATGAAGAATGATGTGATTCAGACTGATGAATTGATTCAGTGGAAGTCAGAGAGAAACCATGATACGATACAAACAAACATGAATCGATTCAACGGTGATACGACTCAAAAAGTTGTGAATCGATTCAGTGACCCAAAACATGAAATTAGACACAAATGAATTTAAGACAATGAGGCATTGATGTTAGGTGCTTTTAACAAGACTGTAGACTAAAATAATAAGATAATTCATCAAAGGATAAACTATAACATCATCAAAAACACATGAAGCCTAAAACTATGTGCTTCATCTCCATAATGGCCTTTACTCCTCTTGTGTTTATAACGGGAAGGAAGAACGGCATGCTGGGAGTCTGACCTCGAGAATCCTCTGAAGTTGCCCTTAGAGTATAACCTTTTTTTTGATGATGTGTGTTAGGTTACTAGTTCATTGATGATGTTTATTTTCTACGTTTTGTTGTTAATGCTTATATAATGTTAGTTATAACCTAAAAATGTTAAAGCACCTAGAAATCGCTATCTCATTGTGTCACATGGTTCTAAGACGTCAAGTGTGTTTTCTTAGCCTACTTTCCCAAATATATCCACCTTTAACCTGAGCCATGTTACAACCCTTAAAGTCTTTAAAGTGTGTATATAATATGAATTTGAATGTCTGTTTAGAATTGTTTCAAATTTATAGCAAGTTACATTCATGTGACGACTAGAGTGGGCAAATGTCGTGACCAGCCTTACTAGCTTTAGGAGATACATACATGTATCATGGAAAAGAGTGTGGTTGAGTATATGAGCTATCTTCTCGAAGTCTGTCCCGCTTGAGTGTAACGAGGTAAGTAAGTCAAGGATGTGAATGTGATGATGATGATTAATGACAGGTCATCTTACGTTATTCTTAGCATGTTTTTTAGTCATTTTCAGTAGGTTTCAGCAGCAATAAGGAGGAGTATTAGAATGATTGCCTATGATTTCAGAATTTTTATAATGTTTTCTATATTTGAGTCTATAATTCTAGTTTTCTTGAAACATAGCAATTTTAGGGGGGGTTTTGAAGTGATTCACGAAGAAATCATGGAAATCGGCAAATCAAGAACATCTAAAGAATTTTCAAGACTTTGGAAAGACCAAGAATGAAGATTCAAGAGGCTTTAGGAGACTTTACATAGGGAGGAATTCTGTTCCCAAGTTCCGAGGTAAGTTATTTGAAGACGAAGACCAAAAAACGACAAAAATCGGAGAAACTAGGCCCGGGAAGCAACAACCATGCACCTTGGGCATCTGTAATGCGCCTTGGGCATATGCCATGTGTAACGCCTCCGCATGTGGGCATGTAACACTCGATGCTGATGAGGGCAGGGAGTGGTCCAACTCTTGGCAGCTTCTAGGCAAAATCGAATCACATCGGAATGAGAGGGATCCTAAAGCCGTGTAGGTATGGGACTGCATGGTTGAAGGAAGTCTTATAAGAATTGTTTGGTACTACCTATATCAACAAGATGCATCTCCTTTTCGGTAGCTCATTCCATAAGAACTCCACATTCAAGCGTGCTTGACTTGGAGTAGTCTTAGGATGGTTGACCTTCCGGGTAGTTTTTTCCCGGAAAGCTTGTGAGCTAGGACAAAAAAACACGCTGAAAAGACTCGTGTTAGTTTGTAGGTTCAGACGGCAATCCTGAAAGCACTCTCGGGTGTTACAAATGGTATTAGAGTAGATCTCTCCTAGTACGATGTGGTTCGGGGACGAACCAAGCGGAAGCTGGTGTGGATGTAACGCCCCCGCTTGGTGGGCATGTAACGCTTGAGGCTGATTAGGGCGGGGAGTGGTCCGGAGCCTGGAAGCTTCTAGGCAAAATCAAATCACATCAAAATGAGAGGGATCCTGAAGCCGTGTAGGTATGAGACTGCATGGTTGAAGGAAGGTTTATAAGAATTGTTTGGTACTACCTATATCAACAAGATGCATCTTCTTTTCGGTAGCTCATTTCATAAGAACTCCACAGTTAAGCGTGCTTGACTTGGAGTAGTCTTAGGATGAGTGACCTCCCGGGAAGTTTTTTCCCGGAAAGCATGTGAGTGAGGACAAAAAACACGCTGAAAAGACTCGTGTTGGTTTGTAGGGCCAGTCGGCAATCCTAAAAGCAGTCTGGGGTGTTACACGAGTTCCAGCCATTACTTCGAAGGTAGGAGCGGTAACTGTTAACCGTTACGGTGGAGGAATGCGTAACCGAAAACGATTACGGCGGAGGTATGCATAACTGAAAACGATTACGATGGAGGATCGTTGGACCGTAGAGGTTTAGCGAATGTTCCCCTCCTTCTAGCACCAACTGATATGTCTTGTGAGAACGGTTAAGTTGCAACGGCGGCAGGCGGCAGAGAATTCTCTAGTGATCGGTAACGGCTTCCGGTGCGGTGGCGATGAGTCTTCTGTGGTGGAACGAAAGGTGCCTGCAGACACGTTAGCACTTCGACGCTTAAGTCAGTAATGGAACTAAAAGAAAGAGTGTAAGAAGTGTTGTCAAAAGTGATGTGTACCTTGAGGGTGAAGTAAGTTCACCCTTATATAGGCGCCCTCGTGACATAACCGTCAACGAGTTATGCGGCGTGTGATTAGGAGCAGGGAAGGACAAGTGTAGCGTGATCCAGGCAAGGAGACGTGCTCCTGTGTGGCACAATGCAGGCAAGTTGGCGTGCTTCCTTGAGTGTGTAGCCTTAAGGCGGCATACTATTGTATACGTATAGCCGTGTGAGTGGTCCAGAACAAAAACCAAAACTGGGCAGGGAATATTTGCATATTTAAGCCAATTTTTAATATGTATGTTGTTTAAATTTTTTATTTTCAACTTTATGTTTAATGCACACTACAACGTAAATTTTGTTTTATATATCATAGTTCATTTTGATGGCCAACCCAAAAAAAAATTATGAGCTAACTTATCAATTATCCGTTATTTTTTATCAAACAAATCCTATGTTAATCAGCTTAATGCGCGACTATGCAAAAATGGATGGAAAAATATTTCTTAATGTAGCATCATCTTTTTATTTATTTTTATTTTGTTTGGAAAACTCGTCTTTTATCCCTATATTCCATGGAAGCTAGTTTTGGTACATGTTAGTGGTCTAACTGAAACAGAACGGCATATTAGTTTTCCTTGTATTATGTTAGGCAGAAAAAAGACGTTGAGAGCATATAAAACAGAAGGTTTTTTCTTATAATAACAACTTGCATAGTATTACAAGCATTTTCCGAATCATTGCAGATAGATGTGATGGAAACTGAAAATTTCAGAATCCGAATTAAACAAAGGATGTCAAATATTTTTCTAAGGTTTACCGTAAAAAGGTACCATTTCTTCAATGTCAGTGAAGAAAATCAAGTTTGTTCAAAAGCATAATTTCTATAGTTTTACATGCTATTTAATCAGACATATTATGAGACCTATATTCCAAGGCAGAATGGGGATGAAAAATAAATTCATACCGCAAATATAAACATAAAAATTTGCAACAAATTTTTGCATATAAAATAAAGAAATATTCAAAATAAATACTGTATAAATGTTAATATTTGTTTGAAATATTTTAATAGTATGTCACAAAATGTTTTAGGAATTTGTTTGTCAAATAATGTTTTTAATTAAAAAAAACAAATAATATTTTTAATAAAAAAAAATAAAAAAAAATAAAAAAATCAGGTTATGCTATCCTTTTGAAGGTAAAATCAGGTTAATGCACCATGTTATTTGAAAACATTTTTCAAGTACCAATGATGAAATGAAAAGTGACTAAGGATTTTTTTATTAGAACGTAGCCACTAACCACATTTCACGTTCAAAATTACATACATACAGCTAAATTTGCTTACAGCCTTTTTATTCTTCTGTTGGATGTAGTTGCAACTTTAAATCATCATAAATTATGTTTCTAAGCTGGAGAAAGTTGAACTTTGTAATAATTTCAATTTATTAGTGACTGAGATCATATATTTCGTCCACTGTATTGTTTAAAGAAGTAATCCCTGCAGCGTAGAGGGGCTAATACCGAATCTGCTGGCTCATAGCTTACTTTTTGGAACACCAATTGGTTCATTTCTGGATCTTTTTTCTACTTCTCGCGATACCTGTCTCACTGCTTCCTTCGGCAAATAACGTGGCCGGCTCAGCCAAAGTCCTCCATCAACTATCATAGTGTCGCCATTAATGTATTTTCCTTCACAAATTTAAACGAATGTTAAGTTTCCTACGACAAATAAATGAAAAATTAAAGGAATAAAATAGTTACTGTTTGAGATACCTAGGGTTACAAAGGCATCCATTTCAAAACAACTACATGGTTAGTATTCATTTTGTAGAAATGGAATAGAGAAACAAAGACTAACAATCTGATAATTATACGATGGTAAAGAAGAAATAAGGATATAAAACGAACATTAACGAACCACCTTTCAAAATTTCTTTCCATTACAAAAGACTAAAAAAATCTAGAATACGCAAGGATTCAAAGTTTGGTATCAGCACATATAGACTGCAATGGGAGTAGAAAAAAAAGCACCAGGTAAAGTTTTGGGAAGATTTAGAAGTGTTGGAAATTCAACCTTCATTATGGTATACCCCTAGACGCGTAATTGCAGCAAGTGGGTCGTCTTCATTGTGTTGGGTGTGAAGGGGTGGATTTAGTCTCACACTGCCTAGAGATATGGACTATGTAGTGTTTATAATGTTTGGGTAACCCTCACTTTACCAGCCGGTTTTGTAAGATTGAGTTAAGCTCTACCCAAATTTTAAGAAGGTTTTGTCGAACATATACCGTAAAGTGAAAAGGTTATTTCTAGGTGATCTAAATGGTCATATACATGAGAGGAAATTGAACAAAAAACACTGCATGAATTGTAACAAGGAGGGGGTAATAATCCAAAATATAGTATTTGTGACAAATGCATGAGTCGAGAGAAGTAAAGAGGAATACTCAAGTATTTTTTTTTTTGAAGAAGCTAAATTAGCCCACTTAAATTGACATTGGAGAGAATCGAACCTGAGACCTCGAAGAGGAGCACACTCCCAGGTCCCAAGTCAATACCACCAGGACAAACCCAAGTGGGTTTAGAGGAATACTCAAGTTAACCGTCATCAAGTAATATGGTGGCAGCTATTAAGGAGTGGAAGACAGGCTCTTTAAGAGAAAGGTTTTCACGACAAAGGCTCTTTAAGAGAAAAAAAATTCACGAGATGGTTTTGAGAGATCTAAAGAAGTACTAATGACATGTGGAATGACATGACTAAAGATGTTAGAAAGGTAGACTAAAATACACTAGTTGAATGAATGGTATTGCAAGATGGCTAAAAAAGACATTGAGAAATTGGTAAGTAATGATAAAGCAAAAGAATTTGAAAGTCTATAGCAGGATTACAGGCCTGCTAAAAGTAGAAAAATAAAACCAAGGAACTTGATTCAGGTCAGATGTATTAAGTATGACAAGGAAAAAGATAGAAGAGTTATTATATAAATAAAACATACGATGAGGCTCACAAGTATTCCTTGAACACAAACAAACTTAACACTAGAGAGTCACAAGTGTTTTTTATACAAAAAGAATATATATAAAATGTTTCTAAAATCAAATATTGATGTTATATAACAATTTAAAACCAACATGTCAAAAAAATCATGAAAAACTAACGGAGAAAATTATTGAAAGGTAGAACTGAAAAGAGGCCAAGGTTTAAATACGTATTACAAAAATACGCAAAATGGATACATTTTGTCTAAAGACACACCACAATTTATATTTGTGGTATAAGGGTAGGAAGGACTGTAAAAAAAAATAATGCATAAAAGGAGCCTACTTCCCTATAATTACATAACTATATGTTGTGAACCTATATTTTCTAGTTTCACTACCAAAAAGCTCGACAGCCACCAAAGGAAAACCCAATCATGGAATCCAAAACACCAGCAAGTCCCAACCAAACACTACTAATTAATTATGCAAGAAATCTACCTATTTCTCATTGACTTTGAAGGAAGTTATGAAAATGTTTCTAAGGCTTTCAAATAGTCACCACAAAAGTACAACATTTACAGTATCACATATACTAAGTAGAGAACACTTGGATAACTGCACAAAGTTACTAACCTGCATCTGATGCTAAGTAGAGAGCAGCCATTGCAATATCCCATTTCTCCCCAAGTTTATACAGAGGCATTTCATCTCTGCCTCTGCTACCTATTTCTTCAGGAGCCAGTTTACTCATGCCAGGAGTGTCACCTATTGGACCTGGCGCAATCCCATTGACTCGAATATCATAATCTGTTCCCCATTCCAGCGCCAAGTTTCTAGTAGTGGAATCAACAGCTGCCTGTTGAATAATTAAAATTTTAAGCTTAAATTAAGTTAATGGGCATGCACTATAAATCAAATTTAAACTCACATCTAACGAGAGTAGAGTGATGTGGCAAAATAACATATCTTCAATGGATGCCAGTGTAAAACTGTTTTATACTGATAGTGCATAACCTTTAAATCCTTAAATTAAAAAGATGAAATTTAACATCTAGGTACTGTGTTTCAAACCTTTGCTGCAGATACATGAATTTGATACCAAGAAGCTCCATAATGCAAGGTAGCACTAATGTTTATTATTAATCCCCCACTAGAAGAGTTCCTACCTAGTGCCCCTTTCTTCAGATACTTAAGTGCTTCATGACACATAGTGAATGTGCCAACAGAATCGATATCCAAAACTGCAAACAATAATGAAAATTGATCACCAATTCACTTTTCTTATTTAATTTTAGGATAACTACTCATCTGAAACAATAATTTCTGTAGTTAAGAAAGACTGTAAATTAGATAGAATCTTGGAATAACTACTCATCTGAAACACAGTGATCATTGCCATATTATAGAGGGGTTCTGATTTCTTTGAGCAATGATATGAAAATTTTGTCTGCAACCAGTCTAAAAGGAATGATCATACTCATATTTTCAATTTTAAATGTACTCGTGTAGAACAAGTTAGTGAAAACTCTATAAATGTTTTCACAATAATTTACATAACAAAAATGCTACTTGAACATCAATTTGGGATAACAAATTCTACAACTTTTTGAATAGTTAGCACGGTTCCGCATGTGGTTAGCATATTTCAATGAGCGGTTAATAGATATATCAAGATTTGATAACACATTAACCGTAATTGAACTTGATTAACCACGATTTTAAGTAGTTTGAATGATATGTAGATTTCAGAATCAAGGTCAATCATGTTTAAATTTGTGGTTGATAAAGTTCAGTAGATGGATCATAAGTTGTTACACCTAATATGGTCCTGTTTGGATAAACAGCTTATACCACAAGTACTTATCGTGTTACGCACTTATGTATAAGCTATTTCTATAGCAAACAATAAAATGTTAAATTGTGTTCATATAAGTTATAAGTTGTTTTCATAAGCTATCTAAGAGAACTTACGAAAATAAGCTGAAAACAAATTATGAACATGTCAAGAGTTGTTTTGTTAATTTCTCCCAAACAACCAAACAAAACTTAGGCCAGTAGATAAGCGCAATTAAATCAATCCAAACCGGCCCATAATCTATTAACCAAAGCTACCACTTTATTTACAAATGATTGAACTTACTTAACCATTTAAAAAGGATACCATAGAGACGACGTGTGAAGCTTGTCATTATAACCCCTAAATGTTTCAAAATTGCAAATACATCCACAATTGTTTCTGTTGTCTGTAATTTTAGGGACTAAACTGACTAACGAAAAACAACTCTAAGGACCAAAATAACTAACTAAAGAGATGATGTATTTGCGATTTCGATACATTCAAACACTACAATGACATTGCATCACACATTCAGAGACCAAAATAATTGTTTACCCGTTTAAAAAGTTGTTGAATTGATGTTAAAAGTTCTTGTTAGCTATGAAGCACAAACCCAACACTAAACAGAACACAGATAATGTCACACATCTACACCAATAGTAATTTTAAAAAAATGGCATAATTTAATGTAAATACATATGTTGGTGTCAGACACTGGTTGGACATACCTTCTATCAGAAATGTCTATGCTAAATATCCATACTCCCCCTGGGCTCAATTATTAGCAAAAACTCACTTTTTAGATTCATCGAATGACTAATGTATCTGGTCTATAATATAGACGGAATTCAGAAGTTGTTCAATGAATCTAAAAATTAAAATTCAGATAGGAGAAAGTATTGTTTAATACAACTACTCCTCACCTGTTCGAAACCCGTTCGGCGAAAGATCTTCAGCAGCAGCAAGAAAATTCCCAGCAGCAGCATTAACAAGAATATCAATCCTCCCAAAATGCTTAAAAGTCAAATCAACAACTCTCGCCGCATCTTCCTGCTTCCTCACATCCCCTTCAAACCCAACAGCAGGAATCGAAAGCGATTGAAGAACCGAAACAGCAGATTGAAGAACTTGCTTCCGACGACCCATCACAGCAACCGACGCTCCATGTTTCCCCAATTGTGTTGATATTTCAAACCCAATTCCCGACGCTCCGCCAGTTATTAAAGCTACTTTGCCTTTTAAGATGTCTGGTTTGAATGGTGATTCGGTTGAAGCTACCATATTTCGACGCTAAATTCGCCGCTACTGCTTTGATTCAATTCTCTCTACGCCGTTGCAAATTGCAGTCGATGACTTTTTTGTGTTTTGTTTTGTTTTACACACACCAATGTGTGTGGAGTCTTTTACATCTATTATTATTACATGTTGTGTTGTGTTCTCCTCATTGGTTGTTACCTGGTTAGTGGGTCCATGTTGCACCTTCTAAACCAGGTGCATTTACTATTCACAATTTGTATCCGTGTATTCAAAAAAGCAGTGATATTTGAACAACTCTTTTGAGACAACATTTTATTCTCTCTTTTTATTGGTCAATAATAATAGAGAGAGAGAAAAATGAAGAGAAGGAATAAGAAAATAATGTAAGTATGAGAGAGAAAGTTGTATAAAAATGGTTGTACAAATATCATTTCTCATTGACTAACTATTTATTCATGAATTTATTGGATTATAAAGATATTAAAAAAAAGTATTGATACGAAAATTAAAATAATAGAAAGATAAAGTAAAAAAATACAATGTAAATGTGAAGAAAAAAAGTTGTAATAAAATAATTAGGGTCAAATACCACGTTTGGTCATTTTAGTTTGACAGTTAATAAACTATTACGTTTGGTCAAATAGATCATTTTAGTTGATAAATTAATTCACCTTTACCTCTGCTGTCAGTTAATAATTAACTGATGCTGATGTAGTTGTTAAGTTGTTGACTTGGATCAAAACGCTGCCTTTTAAAAGCTTCAGGGTTCAAAACATTACGTTTACTGATCACAAATGATCATTCTAGCACTATAAATGTTGTTTAATAGTGCTAGAAATGCATTTGTTGTTGTTAATAGGTGCCTTGTTAGCGCTATAAATGATCATTTGTGAACATTAAACGTAGCGTTTTGACACCCTGTGTAACAGCCCGATTTTCGTTAGATTTATTTTAATTAATTTTTATATGTGTTTATTTGTGCTTGTATGTGACTATTTGCCTCTTTGTGTATTTTGGATGGGATTAGTAGAGTTTGATGTTAGAAGGGTATTTTAGTCATTTTAGACTCAGTGGTATTTTGGTCATTTTGCAAGCAAGGGTAAATTAGTAATTTCACTATGAGGATTATTTGTAGTGTTTTAGTGGCAGAAATTATTCTTACTAAGTTACTAGTAAAGCGGGGTAATTAATTAAGAGCCGGTAGCTATTCGTTATTTTATCCGTTAAGTGAGTAGAAACTTGTGAATTAGTTGTTGAGAACTTTTAGCCCATTAAGCCAATTGAGGCTTGAGCCCGTTTATGTAGAGCATATATAAACTCTAGTCTTAAGAGAAATTAGGTCATTTACATATTTCACAAACTTTTGAGAGAGGTAGAGAGAGAAAGAGCAAGAACAAGGGTTAGAGAGAATAAGCTTGGGAGAAGAAGAAAAGGGTAGAGATTCAATAGGGTGGAGCAAAAGTGAAGCCAAAGTTAGGATTGTGCTCAATTGAGGTAACGGGGATAGTGTACATTCATAACTTAAGTTTTAATCACTTTTTCTACTTAATTCAATAAGTGCTTATTTTGTAAAATTGTGTTTTTGTGAATATCAAAGGATGAATTTCGTGTACCCACTTTGATACTAAGTTTATGTATGTGAAATTGATGTCAAACATGTTGTTGTTGTTGAATTTGCATGTTTGAATTGTAGTTATATGAAACTTTGTTGATTTTTGCTCAAATTGGTGTAAAATGATGTTGTGGTTGTAATTATTGATGAATTCATTGTTAAATGATGTTGTTGTTGTTGTGAGTGTTGGAACAAAGAGTGTTTCTCAAAGTCACCTCTTGAGTTTTGATAATAACAAGGTATTAAAAATCATCAATTGGATATGCTAAACAATTTGTTCAAGTGTACAGGATCCATAATCAAAGTACTACTCATAAAGATTTTGATTGAACAAGTTCAAGAGCAAAGGAATTTTATTTGAAGCGTAAAGCGTCTGGAAGAATGTGTCTGAAGAAATGCGTCTGAAGAAGTGTGTCTGAAGAAACGAGTCTGAAGAAGAGCTCCTGAAGACACGTCATCAGAAGCAAGGTCATCAGAAGCAATGGTCATCAGAAGCATCTCGCCAGAAGCTACTTCACCAGAGTTGACAAAGTACAACATACGAAGTGTACAACCACGAACTTTGCAACCACCATCTCTGCAACTTTGTCTCTACATCAAGACAAGGATAACAGTAACATTGCTGCAGACTTTGTTGCGTTTCAAGTGGAATAGATTTGAAATTAGTTCTTCAAAGGACAAATATCAAATCAGGCAAAAGATCAATGGTGAAGAATCAAAGCTTCAAGCAAGACAAGTTGATGTAACAGCTAGATTCTCAATGTCTCTCAAATCCTCTATAAATAGGGATGAAGACTTAGAGAATAATATCTAGACATACACACGCATATACAAGGTCAATACTCTGTGCAAAACGTCGTAAACAAAACATCAACAACTTAGAGAATTCTTTCAATTGTTCATATCTTAGAATTCTTAAGTGTCTAGAAAAACAGAGTCTGTTCTGTTTCGTATTGTATTGTGAATACCTCTGATTGTATATCAAGTATTCAAAACCTTATTCAATTCTTTGTAATTGTTAAGATAAGTCTCTTTCAGTTGTGATTGAGCAATAGAAGTCTCTTTCAGTTGTGATTGAGCAAAGGAAGTCTCTTGGAGTTGTCCTT
>Ga0315914_1007859_pt1 | contig 14555 bp, 6 predicted proteins | sample MpolenodulesMG_FD_203920 | JGI IMG/M metagenome (GOLD analysis project Ga0315914, IMG submission 203920) | Medicago polymorpha root nodule microbial communities from Los Angeles, California, United States - elongated nodules | ecosystem: Host-associated > Plants > Roots > Nodule | place: USA...
TTTTTTTATAACATTCATGCAATCACTCAATTGCTCTTTTATTTTGCATGTGAAATTTTTAACATTATTTTTTAAAGAAGAATTTATTTTTATAGAATTTCAACTCTTCGTGAAACCATTATTATATGTAACAAAATTTTGTTTAAATTTAAAGATAACAAAAAAGAAACTATGTTTTAAAAAAGTAAACATTAGCTTTTCAAATAGATGACATTTATTAGTTTTATTGAAAAATATAAAAGTAATTGAGAAAGAGTATAATCAACAAATTATACCCTTAAAATATTAAAACGATAGTTATATATTAACGCTAAATTCGTGGTACACTTAAAAAGAAACCAAAGGACTACATGACAAGGAATGAGCTATGAATGGAATCGTATGCATATTGCTTTAGAATTTAGATTCAAAGACAAAAAGAACAAGTATGCATGCCAAAATAGGGTATTTGAAAAGATACAAATTTAAAGAAACATGAGAAATTGACGTATGAACATACATATAGATTAAGGGGTGAAAAAAAATGAAAAACAGTCAAGATATCTTTGTTGGGATATGATTTTTTTTCAATATAACGACTTTGGGTTGATTCCATACCAAGCGTGCTAAATTAACCAACAGCTAATATCCATACACAAAAGGTAAATGAAATTGACTTCCAACATGGGAAAACCCTTTCACGTTTTCATGTATTTTGTCGGCATTATTTTGGATTTTCATTCCTATTTCGTTTTTTAAGCAGTAGATCAATTTAGGTTTTATTTATTAATTCTGCATATTTCTTTTAGGAATCTTTCACATGCAACTACACAAACAAAAATCAGCATTTTTCATAAAAATATTGCTATATTTGTTTCATATTCAAAAAATGAGCGCATTTTTCGTTTTGTTTTTAACTCAAGATGTATTAGTTTTCAGATGATTTAATTGGTGTAAAATATTATCAGTACTTTTTTTTTTTGAAAAGAAATATTATCAGTACTTAATTGGTGTACAATATTTCCTTTTTTGTCAAATGGTGTACAATATTATCAGTACTGTAAAAAGTTTTATACATACATATAAATATGCATCATAATCACACCGTATTTCTAATATTAGTTTCTAAAATATTTATATAAATATCCAAGTAGATTTGTTTGAAAGAATAAATATCCAAGTAGATGTGATTTAATATATGTGCAAAACTTTTTTTTACACTATCGATTAATGCGCATATCAATTAAATTATATTATCATAATTAACCGATTATTCTCTACTGCAAGAGTGCACGAATGATGATGAATTTATGCATGTTGTGAATTATGCCTCAAAGCCTTTTTAATGATATGAAGTGTTTAATTTATAATAATTTGAGGATTACAAATATACTTTAATTCTTTAAGAGAAGATAGGAAGAAAGGAAAAATTAAATAATTTCCTTTGTATTAGAATTTCGTTTTTTTTAAGCTATTATGTTATGAATTAACCATATGTAAAAACTTACCATTCAATTCAGAGTCGAGCTTTGAAGACTGTTGAGGTCAAAATTGAGCTCAAATGACCATTTAACGTTGCATGACTATACTACCCGTGACTATTTGTAGTCAATCTAACTTGATATAGAATATAAATATTCAGAAACATGACATTCCAAGACTCTACTCTTTATCTTAAAAAAAAGAAGACTACTCTTTAAAAATGATACAAGGAAGAGAAATCACAAAATTTGAAAAATAAGTAAATTGTAAAACGACGTATAAAGCTAAAATCAGATATTCCAAAACTACTCTTAACATGCACTTATACAAGTAACACAAACCTAGCTAATAAAATTAATTAAATCAACTTTTTGCCAATAATGGTTCAAAGCAAAGTCTTGTGGATTTAGTTGGAGTAAGTATGATTTAAATCAATGTGGTCGAATCTGTTAGATTGTCTGTCAGTAAAAATAAGATACCATCATTTTTTTTTTATCAACTTTCAATTTTTACTCTATTTTTTTTTTGTTTTTATTTTTATCCAGAGATAACACCAACTTATACAATTGATCTTATTACAAGTCACTCAATAATTCAAAAATTTAATTTACCAGAGAGAGATTAGCACATGATAAGGAAACTTTTTTTAATTATTTTGGTCAACCCTAAAAAGCCAAAAACAAGAGAAGTAGTGGCATGTGGATGAAAAATGCTTGGTCAAAAATGAATAAACAATGTAAATGGTATTCTTTTACTAAATATATAGGTTACAATGAGAGATACTTTTTTTTTTTTGAAGAATCAACAAAGAGATATACTTAAAGTCAAATGAGAATATTTTCTTTTCTGAACTTGACAATAATGGGATTAACATCCTTCCACTTTGTCCCCCTCCTAATCTGATTGCTTTTATCTTTTGTGTTTTCTTTATGATTTTCAATTCATATCAATCTTCTTATTCTTTCTAATTCCTAATGGCTGGAGGCTTCCCATCTTCTTTTGCTTTTTAGGTCACAGCTTTTATCATATAAATGAAATATTAGTCATTTTCTATGACTCCCTCTAAAAAAAACCTTTTGGGCCCCATCTTTGGTCCAATCATGTGGGGTCTTCTGTATGGGCTGACTTCATGAACACACCCCTCTCATTCTTTTGTTTTTTTTATTTAAATTTAAAATTATTTATTGGTAAATCAATACATAAAATGTTGATATGAGTGTGATATGGCCTTTGCTTTGATAGGTTGGTCATTTGGTGTCGTCAAAGTGGAGACTTGGTCCCATTTGGTTTGAGCCACTTCGATAAGCAAGTTTTTACTACTAGCATTCTTGAAATCTTTATTTTCTTGCCCTAGAGTAACTTTTTATTTACACTTTTCTTTCTTCTTTTCCACAAAAAACCTAACATCAATTTAAAATATTTGTACATATTAACTTGACATGAACATTCCCAAATTGCTTAGGGTTGTTGTCTCCACAATCACACAATTAGGTAAATCACCATATCCACATGGCTGAGACTTGAGAGGCACCAAAACCCTATTACTTAAGTAAATATATTTTATTTGACACATATCCAAACATTTGGGGATGTATAGATAATGAGTTGTAATATCTTATTATAGTTATTAACTATCTACCAAAATAATTAATCACATATTTTAAGTTTTAACTATCTAATTTTTCATCAACATTTGATATAAATTTTGTGTTTCAAAATAACAAAACTTTACTTAATTACCATACCTTATATATGCTAGACACAAACATGAAAAAACACCCTCAATCTAAGACATGCCAATTTGTTAATTATTATCACCACTACATAACAAGCAAAATAATTATTCCTTGCATAACAACCTGATGTAAGCCACTACGTTGTCAAAAAGACATGTTTATTTAGGGCTTAGGTGAAATGCACAGGGGACCCATCAGTCACTTCATGTGAGTGAATGTAATCAAATCACCGATGCTTGACAAAAAATTAAAGTCAAAATAATTCAGCAGCACCAAAAGTCTTCGTATAAGTTCCCTTCAAAAAAATTCAAATACACTGTGAATTTGTGAAGTAACTCCATACCAATAAAAGGTTCCCAATGAGGGTGCAAACAAACAGCAATTGATTAAGTTTGAAGAATAGTACCTACAATTGAGGTGCCAAAAGGAATCTTGAGTTGTTTCTTGACCATTTTTCCCGCTGTTTTTGTCTTCACTATACCATGATGGAAATGAGATGTTTTACCATAATAAGTTCCTTTTCATTTACTGTTTATTCTGTTTATAAAAAAACGTATGCTACTCTTTCTTTTGTTTTATGTGAAAACTTACTTGAAGAATTAGGCTATTTAAGCATATTTTACATTGGTAAATGGCTATATATAACTGCTGTATGGTAGGTTGAAGGAGAGATGATAAACTAATATATGCTATAGCCATTATTGTTAAGTGCTGTAATAGATTATTCAAAATTAGTTTTTTAATGCTATTTTTTGGCAAATAAAAATTACAGTGGCTGATAGAACAAAACTATTTTATCTTGTATTTTAAGCCCGTTTTTTGTGCTTACCAAGTAGACATTTGTTTTTGTATTTTTTTAAGCAAAATTGGGAGGCAAGTCTATTTGGCGCACAATGATTATCATCTCTATAAATATGTGAAAAGATAAAGTTCATATTAAGAGTGAGAGGAAGATATGATAACTCTCGAAAATATGCAGGTTTTTAGGGTTTTTTTGAGTGTTTATTTGGTTATGTTCTAGGTTTTTGTTAGATTGAGTCGATTTAAATAAATACTGTGGGTTTATAATTCTCTAGTCATTTAGGTGTGTTTGCTTTTAGTTTCTACCCAATCATACAATTCGTGCAGTTTTGTTCTATTTCTTGTGTTTAGCTAAACAAATTATTCGTGAGAAGTGAAATTTTGCTAGGAAAGTTACGAAGTGATTAATATACATCATGATGATAGAATGATGTCAAAATTCAAGCAACTTAAACTCATTCGATTAGGATTAGGTGAAACTCCTTAATTATTATTTGGACTAAAATTTGAACGAAATACATCAATTTTGTTTGACTCACCTTTGCTTATATTTCAGAGGGAGTAGTAGGTTAACATTTTAATATCTTCCTATATATATATATATATATATATATATATATAATCATAACATATGAATGAAGATATAAGTAAAAAAAAAAAGGTAAGGTTTTCTAGCAGTGTTACTAAGAGTGTTTTTGGATGAATTAATTGAAATTTGTTGTTTGGATAGAGTAATAAATTCCCATCATTTTTACATTTTTGAGAGATTAGTATAAATATATAATAAGAACTGATCCAAAATAAAAATTTAAAAGTCTTGGCTCAAATGTGAAATTTCAAATAGGAACCAGTTTCAAAATATAAAAAAAAATAGATATCAATTTATAAATTATGAAATTTTATAAGGACTAACTTGCAAGTTATTTATTTTGAAAATTTATTAAGATCAATTTGCAAAATTTGTAACAAAAATATAGGGACCAATTATCTAAGGGTGTAGTCCATATATTGTTTAGAAAATTTTAATTGGTCCTTATAATTTTCAAATAAACCGCAAACTTTTTAACAAATTGCAGATTAGTCCATAGTTTTTGTAATTTTCTAATTGATTCTTCAACTATATCAAATTTTAACTTTGACCTAAAACTTCCAAAATTCTCATTTTAACCCACTTTTCACTATATAAATTTATGTGCTTAATTCAATTTTTTTTAGAATTCAATTGAAACATTTGAATTGCCTTGAACTCTATGATTCTCCTAAAAAATTTCAATTCAACCAAAAATAACCTAGTGATCAAAACAATTTTTTTCCACTAAGAATAACCTTTATATATTCTGCTCATTTGCCAAGTTGACATACTTTCACCAGACTAAACTTGTTAGATGAACTTAAATTCTCTATATTCTGCTTTACATCTCAACTAACTTAAAGAAAATTAAATTATAAGAGAGAAATTTCTTCTCTTAATCTTGGATAACGCTTCCCAGCAGTTAAGAAGACTATGCATTCATGGATTCGAACTTCGATAGTCGTTCGATCAAGATCTAACGATCAATATTTTAAAATTGAGTAAATAGACAATTACCCCCTGAAATTGTAAGTTTTGTCAATTACCCCCCTGAAATTAACAAAACTTCAATTACCCACCTGAAATTGCACAACGTTAATCAATTTATCCCCTCCGTCAAATTCTTCTGTTAGTCAACATGACGTTTTGCAAATGCCCCCCCTGAAGTTTTGCACTTATGTGCAAAATGCCCCCCAAACTTGAAAATTTATATATTTTTTTCTTATCCTTGACTCAAGATATTAATAATAGAAATCTTACCAATGAGCAGTAGCTAGGTTTCCTAGGTCTCAGTATTTTTTATCACAAATTTGTGCGAAATCATTCCTCAATTGCAACACCTTGAACTGCACTGCTTAAGAATGATGCATTTTTGTGGACTGAAGCTCCTCAAACCACATTTGACCATCTGAGGTACTAAATGAGTCACCCTTCTTGTTATCTTGAATCATGAGAACTAATAAGAAATGCATGTGCCGGAAAGAATATATTTTCCAAATCCTTGATAGGGTAGTACCATATGTAACTTTTTGCATAATGAATAAAGAAGAGAATAAGTTTTAGAGTATTTGTAGTCTTTAACCATCCTACTAATTTACGGTCTTGCATTCTTACAGTACAAAATGCATAACAATTAATAATCATTCATATAAGTTAGGTTGATCCTATAATTCTTATTTCTTAATACAATATTTGTAGTAAAATTTTCAACTTCAATTTTGTAAGAGAAATTTTAATCTCAATTTCAACTTAACTCCATAACATTCAAGTTTGGGGGTATTTTGCACATAAGTGCAAAACTTCAGGGAGGTATTTGCAAAACGTCATGTTGACTAACAAAAGAATTTGACGAGGGGGTAGATTGATTAACATTGTGCAATTTCAGGGGGTAATTGAAGTTTTGTTAATTTCAGGGGGGTAATTGACGAAACTTACAATTTCAGGAGGGTAATTGCCTATTTACTCTTTTAAAATTATACAACAAAAGTTAAAATCTAAATTTTTTAGACTAACTGATTTTGATCGAATGACTATCGATAGTGTAAATGCGTAAATGTGTGCTTTCTTTAATAGCAGCAAATAAAAAATTACAAATAAAGTGTTTAGACACACACATAATTGAACAAAATTAAAGAAAAAATAATTAAATAATATACCTAAATTCTTTTTCATTTATTTTTCTCTATTTGTGTGAGTGTGCCCAAACCTTTTTTATTTGTATTTGTATTCAAGCAAATCTTCCAGGTAAAGTGGACTGTAGAGGATATATTTTGATGTCATATTGGAGGTTGTGTTTAATACTAGCATCACTACAAGAAGAGCCGGACAAAACAAGGTTGGAATGCAATAAATGAATGGGAATAACCAATTGTATGTTTTTGGGACCTCTGGCCTAAATTATGACAATTACTTGCACTTTGTGATGTTATGTTTATGGAAAAGAGGGTCTGCTAACTTCATAAGTAATTATTGACTCCTCCGTATGAAACGTGGTGCAGCTTAAAATTCTGCCCAATTCAAACATGCATTAAACAAACACAACTACCTCTCCATAAGTCATTCTGAAGTTCCATTTAAGTCTCCGACACTGTTAAGGTTCCAGATTATCAGTCTGTACCTCTGTTTGTTTAATTGTAGAATCTCAAAATTGTATCTTGTAAGATTTACATAGTAAAAATGTCCTCATCTTTGAATAGTATTTCATACAGGTAAGGGGTTGTAATACAACTACTATAGGATGAAAATGACTTTACATGTAGAGGAGATGTTTTCTTTTTCTGATTCAATGTAACTTCACATTCCAACAACTTGAGTGCCTGTTTCAATTAGTTGAATAGAACATGACACAGATGATTGAGAAAATGGATGACAATGCAAGTTCCTCAACAAAATTAGTGGTTCCATACAAGATATAGGTCTATTTCATGTGACAATAGTGTGTGTCCCCATGCACTAAAACTTTAAGAACATCAGCCTATACCATAGGACATTGTAAAGGAAGATGGATAAAAACAACATAAATCCAAATGAATGAAGACAAATGCTAACATTTGCTGAGTGTCGTTGAGATATTAACTAAGAAATGTAAATAAATCAAACCTCAACCTCACCTAAGCTGATCTCACGACCTAGTCCAGTGAAATTTTTGAAAGGAAAACAAATGTGTTTGATACAGACTTAAAAGAGCCTACACATAGTCATGAATTGTTTTACAAATACATCTCAGCAATAGTATAAATATGGTGCATGGTCTTGCAACCAAAAGTTGTAAAGATATTGTTTACAGATTTTAAAACAAGGTAATTCTTCATTAAAAATGCATTAATCGATAACAGGTAAAGGCGCAAGGCTAATCAACGAACAGAAGACCCCTGAGTTAACCTAGGAACCTGTACATATTCTCTTGTCCGTTTCATGAGCAAAAATTCAAGAGAACCAGCACGTGGAAGCATCTACTTTTCTTTTCCATGTACATATTCTAATAACTCAGACTGGTTCACATTCACGTGAGGCAAAGAAATGAAGAATATCAATACACAATTGTGGAGCATTACTAATCACAGGATAAAGTGAGCAATAATCATTAATCATGCTCACATACTTGCTTAAAAGGTATGATAAAATATGACATAAATACATACAGTACAAACTAGTAAAATTAATGCCAAACTGCTTTGAATTTTACAGAAATTGTACTGCTGATGCTAATTAACATGTGCCAACCCTTGAATTTAACAGGACAAAATGGGGTAAGGAAGGAAAAAGGAAGGGATAATTTTACATCACTCGTTATAGGATGCGAACCAAGCTATCACAACAAAAACATGGTGTTCTGATGAATTCAGACTGACTCAAATAAATTTCAAATTTTCAACTGCTCCAAACTCTGCAAAGTCTCTGGTTGTGGTGAATTGTTCTCAGTCTTGTCCATCTCAATAATTTTGGCTGGAAGCTTATCTTGCTCGACAGGGGTACTACTGGCAGGTAGATCTTTTTGGACGGGGGCAAGTTCATCTTTTCTTGGTGGTGGGGCAGCAAATACAGGGACAGCTTGCCGAATACTGACTGGAGGAGCAATTCGTACAGGAGGAGCCCGTATTATCTGATGCACTGAGGTAGGTGGTGGAAGAGGTGGTGCAGAGAACACAGGTATTACAGTCCTAACAGACACTGCAGGTGCAATCCCATGGCAAGGTCTCATTTGTCGAATAGGAACATAAGGTGGTGCTCCTGCTGCAGGGAACCTCAGAGGACGGGTCACCCGGCTTTCTATTGCAGAAGATTGTGGCTGCTGCAAAATGGACTTGTCACTGGTTGCTGCGGCTGGCGGATGCCTGCTTCGAGGATTTTCATTTGCTGTTGCCGATGAAGGTCTGTTTCGAGGTCCTGTCTTTTGGCAAATTAGAGGAAGGATCTTTGATGTGGTGGCAGGAGATTGGGAACTAGTTGGCCTGATATTTTGAATCTGAAACTTCTTCTGAAATGGAATCCGAGCATTTGGATTAGACATTGACATCTTTTCCTTCAGACGGTAGTTCAGTAAAGCCCGTGCTATAGTGATCTGTTCTAATTCGTCATTGTTCTCCGGTTCAGTTGAAGAGCTAGCGGTCTCTTTTGCCACTGATGAGAAAGGAAATTATTGTCAGTTCATATTCAGTCCTTTCTTTACAAGGGAAATAAACTATCTGACTCGATTACACAGAAAATGCTTAAGTGGTTTAGATTGTGACAAATGTAACAAACTATATGGTACATAGTATTAATATCACGTTGTTCAATGAATTTAACTAGGAATAAAAATACATAGGTATCTACATGGAAATTATTGCCTGTTCATATTTCAGTCTGTAACACACTTGAGGCACTAGCTGGTAAGAGCTTAGGATTGTAAACCTCAATGTAGTGAGTTCAAATCCCCTCGGGACGGTAGTAAAATGGCTACTAGTGCCACTTCAATAAAATTCCCTCCTTCCTGAATTTTTATTTTTATTTTATAAAAAAATCCAGTCCTTAACAAGGGAAATAAAAAATCTGACTCCGAGAGACAGAAAATGATAAAATGGCTTAAATTGTGCCAAAGGTAACAAGCTTTATGGCAGGCACATAATTATAATATCACGCCTTTAAAGGATTTAACTTGGAATAAAAATATGTAGGCGTCCAAGAAGGTTCGTTATTACAGTGTTGAAGATCATATTGGCCCTGAAGACAAAATTATGGAAGCACAATAATTTTGAAAAAAGTTTAGTTTTTTTTTTTTTTGAGCATCACCGATTCACCACAATACCATAAGATAAATTTTTCAGCCAAAATCACTGGCCAAATGTCCTAAAGACCTAAACAAATGTGAAAAATCAGGGAAATTGGCTTGAGTTAGGTATTGGCTTTGTGGCCTATGTATATTCAGAAGACGAGTTGATTGAACATCCATATATTTCCATGAAAGTAACTAATTTTTCAAACAAAAGGTTAGCCACCCACTTACATTGCTTTAAAGATGACCAAGCTGCCATAGCTGCATTTTTCTCGGCTTGTTTCTTATTCTTCGCAGGTTCACCAGTAAATGTGATTCCAGCCAATTCTACTATCCCAGTAAAAACAGGTAAATGTCCAAGGCCTGATCTGTACGTTGTGTACTGAGGCAATGGAGCCCCTACTCGCTGTGCAATTTCTTGCAAGAGGTTCTTGTAGACTCCAGTCTCATCCTAAAAAAAAGTTGACCGTGATAAGTATAAGAACAAAAAGCTACTGTGTAAAGAAGACATGCCAATCAGTGTTGATATATAAACATATTAGCAATGGTATCAGGCGAAAAGAAAAAAGAACACATTTAGAACAAGGCTGCCTAAAATTAATCCAATAATGGGTCAGACAGACCCATCAGTGGACCAATTGTCCTATTCTAAGAAACTCGCTTTTGATTTGAATATACATTGGATACTTGAAGGAGATATAATGCATACTGCATACATAGGAGAAAATGTAGTGCCCTGCATCATGTGCGGGATTCCTACATATTCCACTTTAGAAGATAAGGTGAAGATCAAAGATGATATCCCTCGTATTCCACTATTAGATCTTTCGTGTAGGTTTCTAACAAAGACTATATATCTGTAACAGGCCTAACCCTTCCCTGTATCCCTCACCATGAAAGAAGATTTACAGCACTAGGTTGTCTTCGCTTTTCATTAGCAACAACAATTAACGGTAAGATCGTTAGTTATATACCTATCAACACCCTATGAAGCACAAACATTTCTCCATCTTCAAGAGTTGGGGTGTCAACACATGCATAACACTCCTTACTAGGTGTCTGATTAAAAAAATATTTTTTATTGACATGGAAATGTGCCATACATGGCTAGGATACCTCTTGGACAAATGTAGTATACAACTCTTATAAAAGAACTTTAATTTTGTTTTCAAATAACTTTTGCTAAAGTCAACTATACTCAACTATCCATGAATGGTTGAAATTGACTTCATTCATTCATACTCTTAACTAACAGCTCCATATATATGTGCATGCAAATCTTGCTCCGCTGTCACTTGTCACATGTACATTAGACATTGTGTTGATGTTAGTACACATGTCTAGTGTGAGTGTTAGTCTGCAAAATTTGTGTTTTAATTTTAAAGTAAAAAACACAACATGTGTAAGTACAACTCATGATAAAAAGCAGCAAAGACATTGATATGCTGCAAAGACCGAATACGAGGAGCAAATCATGAGATAAAAAACTGCAAATAAATTGATATGCTGGGGCGCAGGTTTGAATCCGCAACTTCCCACATCTTAGCATATAGTGCGCCTAAATTTTACGGCTAGACTCTTTGAAACAGAAAAAAGATTGAATTCGGGGATTAATATAATGGGCCACTTAAAAAACGGTCAAACCACTGTAATTTTCCAAGCGCCATCCCCACTCAAACTGTGTTTACTTTAGACACTTTTGCTATATACAAACGGTAAAACACCGTAATTTTCCGAGCATAATCCCCGGCTCAAACATTATCAACCAAACTCACTTTGATGCATTAGGTTCTTCATTTAACCAATACGTGAAACACAAAAAATGAGCATTCTCAATTTTTAATTTTCATTCCAAGTAACAGTGCGTACGTTAGCAAAACAACTAATACTTTTGCTATTGTACACTTTTCAAGCATAAAACCCTAAAACGAAAAGCGACATTGAAATGAGAGAGAAAACGAAACTCACGAGGATCTTAGCGGCGAGAGAGTGAGAAGGACCACGGTGAGAAAGCGAATTAAGAGCAACTTCAGCGGCGGAGTGTTCAGCTTGACGGAGAGTTGAACAGTAGTGAGGACTTTCGAAGATCTCGCCGTTAAAGTTAACGGTAGCTTTAAACCTCGGCGCGTGATCGGGACCTTCACGAATGCAAGTGTAGGAAGGAAGATTGAAGCAGCTTCTCTGCGCCAGCTCTTGAAGCTGGTTCTTGTACATTTTCCGATCTCGAGAGAATACAACCAATGGTTGAAAATGGATCGAGTAGGGTGATTCTCCGGTGACGGTGATGCCGGAAATTGTTGCCGGTGGTTGAATTTGGTGTTAGGGTTCCGGGAGGAAGTTAGAGAGAGAAAGTGGAGGAGCGAGAAAGGGAAAGGAGGAGAAGTAGAGGAGAGTAGTGGACAGATTAAAGAAAGAGTAAACAACGGTATACTATTATTATTTAATTATTAATATTATATTATCTTATTATATAATATGAGGTGTTTAATCTCATCGTTCACATGTATGACATCATCTAAAATCAGAATAAAGTTTCGGTATAAATCAACCTATTCAAATTGACAACACAAAAATCAAACATGAGATATTAAAGAGAATACTCAAAGATCTCAAACTAACATCATCAAATGATTTATTTTAATTGTTATTTAGAATAAAAAATAATTATAATTGATATAAGAATTTAATTAATATATTTTACCAATATGAAATTATTTTATACATACATTTAATAATATATTGTCACGTTAATTAATAAATATAAAAATATGATTTTATCATATTCATTAATTCATCTCACATCTTATAACCATTAAACTCTTGTTATAATTAATACTACTAACGTAAATAAAATAGTAGTAAAAGTAAAATAAAGTATTAGGAAGTTATTGAATGCGTTGTTGTTGGGAGTCAACTTAACGTTGTTAGGCTGCAGGTGTAGCACTGCATGGATGTCATCTTTTCCTATATTTTGTATCTATACTTTATTGTTACATTAGATTCTTATCTCCACTATAAGATTTTTCTACGTGAGATAATCTTATTTGAATTATTGTTGGATATAAAATGTAAATATTTCTTTCTAAAATTTAAACTTTCATTCATTATAATGTAAAATACGAGATCATTTCGTTTGATTCAACCTCGTTTGCAATTGCATTGCAAGGACAAATCCATGTCTTTTGCAATTCGTTGATTTTCAGCATTTAACTTGCGTAAATTTCATCATCAGATTTTTTAGAACCAAAAAAAAAAAAAAAAGCAAAGTCTTACCTCCATTAAATAAAAATGCATATCATGAAATCCATTTGGGATTGATCAAGTGGTTGGTTTAGGATTTTGGAGTTTGTCCCTTCAAAGGTCTCAGGTTCGATTCCCTCTGATGTCAATTTTGGTGGGCTAAGTCCATACAGAGTTTGCTCTGGCTTTAAACGGGGCCCCCGCAAGTGGACGGTGAGATTGGTCCCATCAGATTAGTCGATCTTTGGATTGGATACCGAGTTTTAAAAAAAAATGCATATCATGAAAATAGTTTTTCTTTTGTGAATTTTGAATTTTGTGAAGAATAAAAAATGTATTCCTATGATAAATCATGTTTTTCAACAATTGTGTTGTCATATAAAGATACCATTTTTATTTTTATTCAAGAACATTCAACCGTGTTAAAATCAAGGTAAAATTACTTCAAAAGTCTTTTATCTTATTTAATTGTAACAAAATCGTTTTTTTTTACCTAGGTCCTTTATCTACATAAACATACACAAGTTAATCATTTTTTGCATTTTTAATTAAAAAACCGATGATGTGGCAAGCCATATAGGATAATATTTTTATGATTAAAAAATTAAGAATATGATGATTCTTCTTTTTTCCTGGTTTTATTTATTTATTTTTAGTGGGTTGAAGGTGAAGATTAGGATGAAGATGAATATTGTTATGATTTTTTGGGTTTCTTAATTTTCAATATAAAAAATTTTAAAAAAATATTATCCTCCACATCATCAATTTTTAAATAATAAATTCAAAAAATGATTAACTTGTATGTCTTTATAGAGATAAAAGACTTATGTGGAAAAAAAATGATGAAAGACTGATATGTTACGATTAAATAAGATAAATGACTCAAAAGTAATTTTGCGTAAAATTAGTTTTAACTTTCTAAAATAACTAAGAGGAGTGTATAGACACTTTCTTTTTAAAATGGTGAGACCCACGTAAGTTTCATCCAATAAAAGAGTGTGTTAGAGAGAGTGTTAAAATAAGAGTGTTCATAGTATTTCTGAAGAACTAAACACCCCTTAATTTTTTTTTCTTTCTAATCAAGAACATTCAAATATGTTAAAACTACCCAAGAGCACTTAGATAAGATGATACAATCTCTTCTAGCTTAACTAAAATCATGAGTTCGAATCCAGTCTTAAGCATGCAGCAGCGTTAAAACTATTAGAGAGAATTTGTCGTCTATATGAGTCCTACAAGGCTCAAGAGACTGGTCTATGAAGTTGCGCACACGAAGGATATCCAAATTTAAAAAATGTAAAAATTAATTTTAGCTTTCAACGTAACAAAACACCCCTTGAATAAAAGAACCAAACTCACACATTACATTGATAATTATTTTAAATTTTATATGGGTCTTGCTAAGGGCAATAGTTAAGGAAGCCAAAAGTAACATGTTTGCATTGGTTTCAACAACATTTTGACTTTTAAAAAGTTAAATTTATCACTTTTC
>Ga0315914_1007860_pt1 | contig 14554 bp, 17 predicted proteins | sample MpolenodulesMG_FD_203920 | JGI IMG/M metagenome (GOLD analysis project Ga0315914, IMG submission 203920) | Medicago polymorpha root nodule microbial communities from Los Angeles, California, United States - elongated nodules | ecosystem: Host-associated > Plants > Roots > Nodule | place: USA...
GGTGCTAACTCTTAGATGTGTTCCGTCAGTACATCTAAAACTAAAGTAAAAAGATAAGGGTTTAGGGTTGACCCTTGGTGCAATCTTATTGTTATGGGAAAGTCTTCGGTAGTCCCATCCTGCGTCATCACACTAGTCGAAGCTCTCTCATACATATCCTTGATAACCCTAATATAGGCAATCCTAACCCCTTTCTTCTCCAGGGCTTTCCACAAAATCTCTCTCGGTACTTTATCATACGCCTTTTCCAAATCAATGAAACCTAAGTGTAAGTCTTTAATATCCGTCTGATATCGCTCCATCACTCGTCGAAGTAAGTAAATCGCTTCCATAGTCGACCTCCCAAGCATAAAACCAAATTGGTTATCTGTAACTCGAGTCTCCTTTCTTAGTCTTCGTTTGATCACCCTTTCCTATAACTTCATGGTATGACCCATTAGCTTAATTCCCCTATAATTCGCGCAATTTTGTATATCCCCCTTGTTCTTATAGATTGGAATTAAAGTGTTTCTTTTCCACTCGTCCAGCATTTTCTTCGTCCTCATAATCTCGTTAAAAAGGTTTGTGAGCCACACAATTCCTCTATCGCCCAAGACTCTTCCACACTTCGATAGGTATGTTGTCCGGCCCAACTGCCTTGCCACTACTCATCCTTTTCAACACTTCTCTAACCTCGTGCTCTTGAATCCGACGATAATAGTTATAGTTTCGGTTCTCCTCTCCGATGTCTAACCTGTTAGAGTCTATGTCTAACCTGTAAGAGTCTAGTAAGATCTCATATCCTTCATTAAATAGGTTGTGAAAATACTTCTTCCGACTATCCTTAATATCTCTTTCCTGAACCAAAACTCTACCCTCTTCATCCTTAATACACTTTACTTGGTCCAAATCTCTTGTCTTTCTTTCTCGTCCCTTAGCAAGCTTATATATAGATTTATCTCCCTCCTTGGTACCTAAAGATTGGTATAATCCTTCAAAAGCTTGAGTTCTCGCTTCGTTCACCGCCTTCTTAGCCTCTTTCCTAGCTATCTTATATTTATCCCAAGTTTCGACATTTTTACACCTAGACCAATCTTTAAAACAATCTCTTTTGATCCAAACTTTACTCTGAACTCTGTCATTCCACCACCAAGATTCTTTACCCCTAGGTCCAAAACCTCGAGATTCTCCCAACGTCTCTTTTGCTACCTTTTTAATCTCATGCCATCCTCTCCCACCTATCATTTGCGCTTCCATGTGGTTGCCTGAAACCTCCCTCTAATATCTTGTGTTGGAATATCCTCTGTTTTTCACCCTTTAAATGCCACCACTTGATTCGTGGAGCCCCACTATGGCTTCTTCTCTTAGCCCTCCTCTTTACCCTTACATCCATCACCATCACTCTATGTTGGGTAGTTAAGCTCTCTCCAGGTATGACTTTACAGTCCAAACAAATTTTCCTATCGGATTTCCTAATAAGAAAGAAATCTATTTGAGAACATGAGACCCCACTCTTGTAAGTGATAAGATGCTCCTCTCTTTTCCTAAAACAAGTATTAGCTATAGTAAGATCAAAAGCCGATGAAAAATCTAAGATGGATTTACCCTCCGCATTAATCTCCCCGAGACCATACCCCCCATGCAAACCCTCGAAACACTCCCTTTTCTCCTAACGGGATATCTTGAATTAAGCCTTCTAGCTCCTCCCAAAACTTCACTTTAAGGTGTGCTTCTAACCCTACCTGAGGTGCATAAGCGCTAATTACATTAAAGAACTAAAAAATTGGATGTGACCAAGGGTCATCAGGTTAAGTTGTATAAGCATCTAAATCAGTTAAATAAACTGTGAGTGACCAGTTAAATTCACTTTTCAGAAAATAGCAACAACCAAGCCTTGACATTAAAATATCTGTACATCGGGTATGGATATATCACATCATAAGCAGAAGATCCCATAACCCAAACAGACCATTCAATTAAAATCCCCCTCTAGAAACAACAACAATACCTAAGGCGAGATTCTACCAACCTTTGAACAGTGGGCACAATCTAAATTTTCTCACCAATAATTGTATTCTTAATGCTATTAACTCTTGTCTGACCACTCATCCATTTTAACATTCTCATCTCTATAGCATTGAGTTTATTTTCTGTTGACTCTTTATCATCAAACATTCAGTCCTAAGTAGCATTACAATTTACAACTCTTTAAGTTGTAAGGTAAAACTTCTCTTCAAGTTTGAGTCTAATTTTCTATCACAAATTATACCCAAAGTATTCATCTACTAAATCCACCCTACTTGAGGCTAATGGAGCTATGGTTGAAATCTTCCTATCTCTTTGTTATTTTGTATAATTGACCTAAGGTACTTAAATCAAGAGTTTGTCGTATTCTATTCTTCAAAAAGTTATTCGCACAAGCACTTAGAATGCATAAGAACGTGAACAAACCATATATGCATACAGCCAAGTAGAATTAATATAACAAATTCATTAAAAATATAACAGGAAAAAGGAAAGAAAAAAAAATATCATGCACTATAAAGCTTACCAGAAGGCCATAATAATCACAATAATGATAAAACTCTGGCCTTTCTGTCAGTCCACCACCCCAGCATCTTATCATGTTAAAATTCATATCTGCGTGAAACTTGATATCTGTATCATATCGCTTCTTCGAAAGCCGCAGTAACCCATCAGACAATATCCAGTTACCCCCTCGAATAAAAATTGGTTCTCCGTTGACTTTAAATAGCCTATAAATATGGTACATAAACATATGTGCAGACAGTTTAAAGATTGAACTAATTGTATTTAGTGAAAGATAGAAAACCTTGAAGAAATATGAGTAATCACTATACCTTCCGCCCGTAGCATCATCAATATGGCTCTCAATTTTGCGGAAGCCAAAGAGATGGCTCCATGAATCAGACTCGCCAAATCCTTTAACATCAATGCTAATGACAACGTTGTACAAAGATTGCTTCCCCATTCCATTGGGCCACCATAAATTGGGCTTGTAGAAGAAAAGCTGTCGATACAACAAAGTAACACTTGAACATAAGCATAGAAACTTAAACCCTGATACATACAAGTTAGCAAGATTAGTAGTAAAAGGATGCTAGAAAATATTATAACCAGGATGTTAAAAAAAAAGGCTGTACTTGTGAATACTTGGGCTGCTTTAAAATTCTATGTATACTATGTTGCTTTATCCATCCAGGTTTGCAAATGCTTATTGAAAAAATAGGGCCGTCCTTATGATCATTGGGACAGTTTTAAATATTTATGCTGTCAGCTTTCGAACCCAGTAAAGGGCATTATGTACAGCTTACAGGTGATGAATTCAAATATCTTCAAAATTTCTAATATATCTTCATCAAATTACCCCCACCATATGTGAACCTTTGCTCATTAGATAAGTAAAACAATATAAGAGTAATCTAGTAGTTAGGATATTTTGAATATGGTAACGATCAGCAGTATATTAAAGGTTGTCTATTTATATTACAAGCACAACATATATGACAGCTAACTCCAGAAATTATAATCACAGTGAATTAGAGCTATCTAAAAGTTAGACAGGCCTATACAGCACAGACATTAAACATGTCACATAGACAAGTTTGTACCATAGTTGTCAAAGAGCATTTCTCAAGACTCGAGAATAGGGTGTGATATGGGATAAATTGCCTTATATTGCCAACGTTGTTGATCAAGACTTTTAGAATTAATGATTAAGTCCTTTAAACGAGTTGAAGATTTATAGACACAATGGACAAAACTTTGCATAAGCACATTGAATGTTGTTACTGACCTCAGGAAATGTATATTGCACCCGTGAGTTTGCAGGAACTGAGAGGATTTGTGTTTGAAGATGCTCTACCAAACAAATGCTATCCTCAAGTTCCATTATCACTTGGACAGTCAAAGAACACTCGGCTGTCCAAGAGCTCCTGTTTTCCAATTCAGTTGTTGTGTGCAAATATGCTCTCTCATAATTATCGAAGAATGACGAAACCAGGTGAGGATCGATTATTTTTACAGGCTGCACCAAATAGAGACACTGCAATCAACCTACCAAACAACAACCGAAGTGCCATGCATAAAAAAAGAAAATCAATTCTAGAGGATGCATTATCAGATTTATGGAATGTATGTATGATGACGTTAAAAGCTAAAATTAGTGAGTAAGGATCCTCTCGGTTTCTCAAAAGAAATGGAGGATGTCATTTAGAGAGAGATAGACATAAAAAATAGATGGTGAGTCCTACCACTAAGTGGGTCCCACCACCATTAATTATTTTATGTTTTTTTTCAAACTTTTGTGTCTTTTTCTCTCCAAATGGAGAAGATCCTAAAAGGAGAGGATCCTAACTCCAAAACTAACATAGCAATTATGATGTTTACCCCATACCCCTGTAATATTCTGGTTTAGTTTTACAGACATCTTAGTGACTCCGTAAAACATTTTTAATAAAGCCAATACATACCCCATACCCCTGTAATATTCTGGATTTGGAGTTCAACAATACTCAACCATGAATCACAAAAGAACTAGGACCAATAATGTATCAAACAGAGAGGAAGAGGGAGAGAAATGAAAGGCTTGGATAATTTGTCTAATTGCAAATACGTCTGTGAAAGAAAAAAATTAGAATATTATAGACATTGGAATTAACTAAACTAAATAACACTACTCACCCCAGTAATGGAAATGGAAACCTCGTCCCATATTCCAGTATTCCTATCTCTGCAAACAAATTTAACACTTGCATTAGGTATAGATGCATTTGCCTTTGCATGGCCTCTTCATAGTTCCAATTCTCTTAATATTTCAAACATTCAAAAGTTATGCCCAAAATGCCCTTCAATTTCTTTATATATGCCTGGCATTGCCTAACCAAACTAGAAAAATCATGACATAGGTTTTAAAATCAAAGAAAATTCAATAATCACTATTGAAAAAAGAAAGCTATTGACAAATTACAAGTAATAGCAATGTCACCTTATAGGAGCCATCCAGTCCCAACCTTCAACATACTGTGTGGTCACGTCCTTTCCTATCTACAAAACAACAAAAGAAACTGAATTAGATATTCCACATGCATGTCCCATTTTCCTCTCTCACAGCCTCTCTCTCCCTCAACTCATAACTGATTTCAGTCTCTTGAAACACCTGAACTCATACTCAAAGCTTTCATAAAAGTTATGTAATTAGAAAGCATAAAATTAAGGGATCAGATACTAATTTAACTACCAACCTCATGATCACCGCCTTGACCCCCTTCAGGAGGAATCGTCCCAGGATGATCCGGAGGATGAACAAGAACAGCAAGCAGGTTATTGCCATGAGGATGAAGAATATCAGTGACATCAATAGAGTGTCTCCGAAACATTCCTTTTGGAAGAACGGTTTTGTGGCCATTTAAATACACGTCAGCAGAGTAATTGATTCCACGAAAGTTCAGATCACAGCACTGGTTAGTTGACTGCAAAATTTCACTTAATTAGTGTCTACTAATGTCCATCTCCATCCATCAAAAATAAGATTATCAAACTAGAAACCAAAACCTTTCTATATTCAAAATACGATTGCTATTTGGATATTAGGAGTATGTCTAGCAAAGCCTAATCACGAGCTTATAGCATAATTTATGGTGTATAAGCTCATATAATCCAAATACAGTTATTTGGATAGAATTTTTCTCTAACGAGCTCATCCTATTTTTTACAAGCTGATTCAAATAGCATTTGAGCTTATAGCTTATTATTATTTTTCTCAACTTTACCCTTATTATCTTAAGGGAAAAAAATTTAAATATCAACTAAAAATATATTTTTATGTCATTTTAAATTGTCGCTAATTTTAACAAGGGGAACTAGTCACTTTGGTCCCTGAATAGGAAAGAAATAGTCATTTTAGTCCCTGAATGCAGAGAAATTGCAAAACAGTCCTGGATATAGACTCTGTTGGTCAATTTCAGGGACTAAAGTGACTAACGGGGTCTACATTCATGGACTAAATTGACTAACGGAGTCTACATTCAGGGACTATTTTGCAACTTATCTGCATTCAGGGACTAAAGTGACGACTCATTTCCTATCTAGGGACTAAAGTGACTAATCTCCCTTTTAACAAACACTGCAAAATACAAATATAATTCAATTCAATTCCATATGCTTTATCCACTATCTTTTGCCAAAAGCATAGGTATGTGGGAAAATGATTTCACAAACTTGAAAGTATAATCAATCAAACATGAATAAGTGAATATAAGCCATAAATAGAATGAAATGATGTTAGAAAAAGTACAAGGTTGCATTGAAAGGTTGTGAAAAACCAGAAAGTGTAAAAGTCTCGTCCAGAATCGGCAATGTCTATGATAGTTTGATTTTGAAGTCCATAGAAAGGATCTGGCACAAGCTTGTTCTTCACTAAGGTAGCTAGAACGCTGTGAAATGCAAATGAATGAAGAGCAATGTGAGCGAGGAAGCGTCACTGAGAAGAAAAAAAGGAAAGAATGAAAATAGAAGATTACGTTCCGGGAACGACGGCTTCGATCCATGGGGAAGTGGAGGAAGTTGGAGGGTGGGTAGTGGTGAGCTGAATTCCGGTGAAGTTGATTTCAGTAGACCTGGCTGCTAACCAACCACCGTCGAGGGTGGTCTTACGGTGTTGCTCCTCCGTCGCCATCGATCCAAATCGAACTCGGTGAATGATGCCGATGTTTAATGTTAATTACTTGCAAGCATTGCGTGTCTTAGTCGCTTAGTTGAGTTTGGTGACATACTCCTTTTACTCCATATTGAATTCTTCGTAGACACGTTTTTTCCTCATATTTACCTGTCAAAATATTCATTACTCACATTTCCTCTCAACAAAACTGATTTATTTTTTATTTTTTATTTTTTATTTTATCATTCTTAAATATTGAGCTCAAATTAAGAATGATAATGATAGTCTTTCATCTTAATGTCTCGACACACTTTTAATGATAGTCTTTTACCGTAACAAAATTTTAAAATAGTGTTGTTCATGAGTTAAAATAGTCTTTGATATTAAAATATTTCATTAATATTGTTATATTAGTCATTCACTATATTTATTTATTGTCATATCAGTCTTTATAAGTAATTGTTTATTGCATTACAGTCCCTGAATGAAAAGAGTAATTGTGAGTTTTGAGAGATTATTTTAGCGTCGTAGACTATTTTAACTAATAGAGTGTACAATCAGGACTATTTTAAAATTTTGATACATTGAGGACTATTATGATTAAGCATTGCACATTCAAGGGCAAACGAGACTATTACCCCTTAATTGTAAGGTATTCTCTCGTTTGTGTCATATTTATAAGCAACTTTTATTTTCACATACGTCAGTTATTTAATGAATTTTTTTGTGGTGGTTGTTTAATGAATTTGAAAAAAGTAAAAATTGTTTATAAATGTGATCGGAGGGAATAATTTTTGTCTTTTTCATAATGTTTATATGGACAATTTTTTGCAGGGGTTAAATAAGTTTTTAGTCCCTATAGATATAGGTGATTTCGTTTTTAGTCCTCATAAAAAAATAAGTGATAGTTTTTTTGTCCATGTAGTTTTAGTCCTGTTAAATTAAAATTTGTTTAATTATACTTAAATTTAAATTTTTTAATGATTTTTTTACGGACATTTTTGGAACATTATAAAATCTCTTTTATAAAAAATTATAATTTTTTAACATCTAATAAATTAAATATGAATTTATTTAAACACCAAAATTTCAGAGACTAAATTTAAAATTTTAAGTATAATTAAACAAATTTTAATTTAACAGAGACTAAATTTATGTCCTGAATCTCTTTTAGGGGACAAAACATATCACTTTATTTTATGATGAATAAAAATGAAATTGAATATATTTATATGGCTAAAATATGTTATTCGTCTCTGCAAATATGCCTCGTTTAAGTTTTGGTCCTTGTAAAAAAAAATTGTTTTTGGTCCCGCAAAATTTTTTGTTTTTTAAAATAGTCCCTCCATGGACTATTTTCAGAAACAAAAAATTTTGCAGGGACCTGTTTAAAAAACAAAATATTTTTGCAGGGACCAAAAACTACAAAATGGGTCCAGTCATCATGTGCCACGTATGCAAATCATCACAAAAATTGGGTCAGGGACTATTTTAAAAAACAAAAAATTTTGCACGGACCAAAAAAATTTTTTTTTTACAGGGACCAAAACTTAAACGAGGCATATTTATAGAGACGAGTGCAATATTTAAGCCTATTTATATAGACTAAAAACTTTTATATAACCCATTTTTTAGCAAGGTACAGAGTTTTGAGTTTTTGTCTAGTTATGTGATTAATTGTCAAACCAAACATGGGATAGGTTTTTTTTGTCTAATTGAGTACCTTGTTTTTTCTATAGCAAATCAAACGTAATTTAGTACCTCATTTTTTATTACAAATCAAACGTACCTTAATTAAGCAATTCCAAATATAACACAAATATTCGTTTATTCAAAAATAGATACGAAAAGAGCACTATTAAAAAACAACATAAATTATTACCAAAAAAAACATAAATCGAAAATACATGAACATAATAGCTCTTAAAGATTATCCATTTATACCAAACATGGAAGGTTATATAAAATCTTTAGAAAATGCAAAAGTGTAATAAAAATAACGGTATAAGACACAATAAAACATATTTGTTTATCTCATTTTACATGGTAATTTATAAACCAGATTATTCCAAAATCATAAGTTAATTTCAACATATATAAAATTTAAGACTTGTACACAATGTCATTATAATCTAATCTATGTATTTGAACTTTCTGGGATCCTTAACCTCATCAATTCTCCAATGTCCATCAGAGAAACTAGCATTTCTTGCTATTTTTCTATACTTGACAATTCTTTCATTTGATTTCTTTGTAAGGGAACAATATGATTGCAAATGTTTTGGCATAGTATCATAAACTTTCCACCACACTTCATTAGCTGAGTCACTAGCAAATATATCATAACCTTGCATGTCCCAGTTGCAATCATAATCCCTATAACACATCCATGGTTTCAAGCCCAGGTAATGTATAGTATACACATCATTTGGTATCTCATGCTTATGATTGTTACCTACTTGCTTAAATGATTTCATGTAGTTTAATTTCGATGGCAATCGATGCCACCATGTGAATACTTCATTCAAGAAACCTTGGTCACCTCCATTATATGGTTTCACCTTGGAAGTTTTATTCATCATGCTCTCAAACATGCATTGGGATGGCTCAACTACGATCAACCCAGAGTTAAATATTACATCTTCATTAGGTGCAGCTGATAGTTGCGGGTAAAAAAAGAAATTGTCAATGTTCTTCAATACCAAAAAATCAGAATCTATGAAGATGATTTTATCATACATGGTGAGTTGCCAAATACGCAGCTTGCTATAGTTCCACCGATTATATGCATCTTTTTTGGCAAAGGGACTTTCGATACGTTGAATGCGTTTGATTTTCCATCCAGCAGCTCTTAAACCCTTCATGGATTTGGGGCCTATAGAATCATCAGCCAGGAGAACAAGATCTATGGGTTGAAATATGTATTTGTTTTTGCCAGTTAATAATATGCTTTGGGCAAGAGCTATTGCACCGCAAACATATGCTTCTGAAGAGTGAAGAACAGTTACATAGGCTAACTTTGTAACTTGCATTATATTGTTACTAGATAATGATGACAAATAACTCCTCCATATTTCATTACCTACAATAATCAGGCACATACAATGATAAAATTACTAGATTGATTTCAACTATTCTCAATATCGATATTACTAATTAATTGCTTTGCATGATTAAAATTTATCAAGCATATCCTTACCATTGCTCTCCCATGGTGAGTTGCTCAAGTTCAACAAAAAAAGTAGAATGTGAATTTTGACAAAAAAAAAAGTATAATGTGGATTATTCATATCCAACATACCAATTGGTGGCTAGTCAAGAGATGACTATCAAAATGGAATGTGCATTGATTTTGAAATTTTTAGAAGGAAAATCATAACTTCTTTTTTTACCTTGATATTTTTATTTTTTCCTTCAAAATATATGAACCATATCATATACTGTACTATTATTGATTGTAAAAATCTCAAATTAAAGTGCATAATGAATCCTCTACTACTAACTTTTATGGTGCAATCAATTAGACATTATTAAATTAAGAGATAATTTGATTCAAGTTTAAATGGTGCAATCAATTAGACATTATTAAATTAAGAGATAATTTGATTCAAGTTTAATAAAGTGTACCTGTTACTGCATAACCAGGAGAAATTTGGCATGAACCTACCGGCATTAGGGTTTTTTGCTTAAGTCTCTTCAAATCAGGCTTGTAAACCCAATATTCACCTTGATGAATCAATAGATCATCACATCTGAAAATTTCTACCATAGGACCACAGGACCCAACAAACACAATATACATATCCTTACCATTGCTCTCCCACTTTTCTTTCCACTTGTTTTCCACAACCAAATTAGCCACCACTAAATTAACTTGTAACCTGAACAAATCTCTAATTCCTTTTTCCTCCATGGATCCCTCCTCACATGGAACCATAGCCATCACAACATCGAGATCTTTGTAATTCGCCAAACTTGGCATAGGCATGTTTGGACATTTAGGCTCGTCCGGTTTTCCTTCCTCATCAATCCATTCTGGAAAAAAGTCACTCCATTTCAAATTCTCACCAACACGATCAAAATGGATAGGTACAATGTCTACTCGCGATCGATTTACATCTATTTGTTCACCAATTGATCTTGGATTGATGTTAACAAGACCTATCTTGATCTTTGTCTTGCTTTTAAAATCTTGTGCTATAACTTGAAACCAAGATGGTTTTGTGTTCTCATGAACATCAATTTTTTGATACTTCATTGAAAGGACAAACACAAGAAAAGGTAGGGAGACAAGAACAAGAAAAATAAAAAAACATCTTTGCTTCGAAGTCGAATGAGACAGATAATTGACAAAGAGCTTAAAATACATTGTTTTTTCTTTTCAAGTTTTGTGTTTAGGACTTAGGCGGGTTACAATTTCACAAGCTTTGAATGATAGAAGCTTAGTTAAGGCTTCACTCCCTTGGAAATGGTGTAATCAACAAGTTGTGAATGATATATTTATGGGGTGTTAGAGGTAAGGTAACGCATGAATGAACATAATATGTTCATAGAAAAAATATATTCAAATTGAGTCAAAACTAAAAGAAAGAAATATATTAAATAAATAAAAAGTGAATTCAATCTTATTTATAATTTTTCTATTTTATTACTTAACTGATGATGAATATCTTTTATAAAAAAAAACCTTGTAAGTATCAGTAATATAATTTTTTATTGTAAATTTTCATAGCCTTATTTTTTAATTGAAAAATATAAGATTAAAGAGATAACAATTTTTCCAAGTAATTAATTTATTTTTTTGTCACAGTGTTTTTTAAAAAATATTTGGTAATCAATATACAATAATAGTTAAATATAAAAATATCTTTACGAGTTGGGCGGTTGGTGTTTTTTTTTAGCAGATAAAAATTGTATACATGTCAACAAAAATGCATAAATCACCAATTTAAGTGGATTTCAATAACATATCAAATGATTTAATATTTTTTTTGAGAGAAAATGATTTTAATTTATGTAAATTTTTAGATAGATGATCTATATGATATTAACTTACGATCTAACAGTCAAATTTAAAAATTAAGAATTGAGTAAAAATTCATCCAAAAATTCTTCATCTTCAGTCAACAATGATTGGGAAAATTGGGTATTGGTACATGGCAAATCCAAAGCAGATGAGGAAGACGTCAAGGATATTGATAGGACGGTGGGGGTGAGTTTTACATGTGATACTTCAAATAGTTTTAATTTATTAACGAGGGAGGGGAGAAAGGGATGGCGGGCTACTGGTGGAGGTGGGGTGGGCAACGAGGGAGTGGTGGCGGGTGAGGGTGAAGGGTCGGGTTGTTGATTGCATTTGGTGGGGTGGTGGTAGGGGGAGTTTGTTGTTTTCAATGAAGGTGTTATCTTACAATGTGAGGGGGTTAGGAGGGGGTGAGAAGAGAGTGGAGGTTCGGAAGTTGGTGTCTGAAAGCATCCCTATGTGATGTGTATTCAAGAGTCTAAATTAGGTGTTGTTGATGACTGGATGATTAAATCTATTTGGAGTGATGTTGCTTGTGGTTATTCCTATCAACCATCGGTGGGAGCTTCTGGGGGGTTGGTGACAGTGTGGGATACCTCTTATGTTAATGTATGGTTCACTATGAGTTTTAGACATGTGTTAGTCATTAAGGGGACGGTTGTTAGCACGGCTGAAAATTTTACTGTTGTTAATGTGTATGCACCATGTGACTCGGAGGCTAAGCGGGCTTTGTGGGATGCTTTGTCGCCGTTAGTTGCAAATAATATTGATGATTGTGTTTGTGTTTGTGGGGACTTCAATTATGTTCTAAATGGGGAGGAAAGGAGGGGGCAGTCCACAATGTTTAGGCAGGCGGATTCTGATTTGTTCAATAAATTCATCGAAGAGAACTGTTTAATGGATTTGCCTATATGCAGTCGTCTGTTTACATGGTATCATGGTGATGGTGTGTCTATGAGTAGACTTGACCGATTCTTACTCTCTACAAAGTGGTGTGAAGCTTGGCCTAATAGCATTCAGGTTGCCCATCAAATGGGTTTGTCTGATCACGTACCTTTATCGTTACATGTTGATGAAGCAAATTGGGGACCCCGTCCGTTACGTATGCTTAAATGTTGGGCTGATTTTCCAGGTTTTGATGACTTTGTTAGAACTAAATGGGGTTCTTTGAATTTACAAGGTTAGGGCGGTTATGTTTTACGTCAGAAGTTGAAAATGATGAAAGTGAGTCTTCAAGAGTGGCATCGACAACATTCTCAGAATTTGAATGGAAAAATTACAACGGTGAAAAATCGAATGTCGATTTTGGACTTGAAAGGAGAGACATCTGTGTTGCAAGATGTTGAATTAGCGGAGCTGCGTGATTTGTCTTTTAATCTTCATTCTTTAGCACGGGCACAAAATAGTATCAATTGGCAAAAGTCAAGATTGAAATGGCTACAGGAAGGAGACTCTAATTCAAAAAAAATTCATGGTGTGATGTCCAATCGTCAACGTCACAACACTATTAATATGGTTGCAATCAGTGGAGTTAATATTGAAGGGGTCCAAAACATTCGGGAGGCGGTTTTCGACCATTTTTCTACCCACTTTAAGGCGGAAAGGGTGAGGCGGCCAAGCATTCAAGGCCTCCATTTTCGCAAACTTTCTTATGGTCAAGGCAGGATGTTAACAAGACCGTTCTCTTTAGAAGAAGTGAAACAGGCAGTTTGGGATTGTGACGGTTTTAAGAGTCCGGGACCGGATGGAATAAATTTTGACTTCATCAAAAAAAATTGGGATATATTGAAAGATGATTTTATGACTTTTTTAACGGAATTTCATCGCAACGGAAAATTGTCAAAGGGGATAAATTCTACTTTTATAGCAATGATTCCAAAGGTGCATAGCCCGCAACGTCTCAATGATTTTTGTCCTATTTCCTTGGTCGGATGCATGTATAAGGTGTTAGCGAAGGTACTAGCAAACCGTTTGCGGTTTGTCATTGGTAGTATTGTTTATGATTCTTAATCGGCGTTTGTCAAAGGAAAACAAATTTTAGATGGTATTTTGATAGCCAATGAGGATGTCGATGAGGCAAAGCGTTTGAATAAGGATATGCTCATGTTCAAAGTTGATTTTGAAAAGGCGTATGATTAAATCGATTTACAATATCTTGATTCAATAATGGTGAACATGAATTTCCCAACCTTGTGGCGAAAGTGGATTTCTGAGTGTGTTGGGACTGCAAGGGCGTCGGTTCTTGTTAATGGGTGCCCGACAGAAGAGTTTCCTATAGAGCAGGGCCTTCGTCAGGGGGACCCTCTATCGCCATTTTTATTTTTATTGTCTACTGAAGGCTTTAATGTGTTGATGAACGCAGTGGTGGAGGCAAATCTATATCACGGTTATGGCATAGGCAATGGTAGTGAGGTCCGATTAACTCACCTCCAGTTTGCGGACGATACCCTTGTTATTGATGAAAAAACCTAGTTGAATGTGCGTTCTATGCGGGCTATTTTGATTTTGTTTGAGGAGGTGTCAGGTTTAAAAGTAAATTTTCATAAGAGTATGCTGACGGGTGTGAATATATTTGATTCTTGGTTGATGGAGGTGGCGTCAGTGTTGAATTGTCGGAGAGGGTCTATACCTTTTGTTTACTTGGGGGCTTCCTATTGGAGGTGATTCGCGAAAATTGAGTTTTTGGAAACCGTATTGTGGCTTGAATGTCATCTTGGAATAATAATTTTTTGTCTCTTGGTGGGCGTTTGGTTCTTCTGAAGTCTGTCCTGTCCTCTCTGTCGGTTTACTTTCTTTCCTTTTTCAAAGTCCCGGCATGTATAATTTCTTCTATTGAATCTATATTTAAAAGTTTTTTTTTTTGTGGGGGGGGG
>Ga0315914_1007861_pt1 | contig 14551 bp, 10 predicted proteins | sample MpolenodulesMG_FD_203920 | JGI IMG/M metagenome (GOLD analysis project Ga0315914, IMG submission 203920) | Medicago polymorpha root nodule microbial communities from Los Angeles, California, United States - elongated nodules | ecosystem: Host-associated > Plants > Roots > Nodule | place: USA...
CATTCAAAACACGTTGATTTGAGAGCCTATGCTCTACACGTTGATTTAGGAGTTGATGCTCCACACGTTGCTTTAAGAGCCGATGCTCTACACGTTGAATTGAGAGCCTATGCTCTAACACGTTGATTGGTACCACATGCATACTGCATAGTCAAGTTGTTGTTGGGTCTTTGCATTGTCGCGTCGTCGTCAAGTTGTTGTTGTTGATTTAATGCCAAGTAGAAATAAATGAAGTATATGTGAAGTATTATTATTATTTAGTTGTTGTTGTTGTTTATGTTGTTAAATTCCGTTGATGAATTATATGCTTATTATTATAGAATGTGAAATCTCACCCCTTCTGTTTGAATGTTCCCTTTACGTGGGTAACGTGCAGATAACCAGGATTAGCTGCTGATGTGAGTTGACTCTCTCGTGCGTCGTCTTAGGGTCGCTCTGATACGTAACGGGATGGGGATATTTGCTATATTTTCCACTGTTGCGTATTATTTATGAATCATGTTGTCGAACCTTTTGAATCAGGATTTTCACTTGAGTTGCTTTTGTTGAGGCCGTAGTGCCAAGGTTGTTGAATAAGAATTAAATTTTCCGCTGCGATGTTAATTGAATTTTGACAAGGTTGTTTTCATAAATAGTAACTTTACTCTATTTATACTTGAAATGTAGTGTGACATTCCGTTTTACGTTGAATACTCTGATTTATGTGTAATATTTACATTGTTGGGAAAACGGGGTGTTACACTGTGGAAACTGTTTTCCCTTATGCTACTCTATTGTGCTCATATCACATTTGACAAAATGTGAGAGCAAAGTGTAAAACGGATTGCAAAGTGAAGAATCTCAAAGGCAAGGATGGGAAAGAGATCAAGCCTGGTTCCGTGGTGAAGACTGTGATGGCTGCATGGATGGATATTGTGGATTTCGAAACGGAGGAAGGCTATATTGATAAATTGAATCGGTTCAAAGTTGTATGCAGAAAATTTCCTAAGTTTTTGGAATATGTTGAAAATACAATTTTGGATCCGGTTAAGGAGAAGGTTGTGAGGTTTTGGGTCGACAAAACAATTCATATGGGGAATACTACAACAAACAGAGTTGAATCTACACACGCTTGATTGAAAAAATATTTGAGTAGTAGTATGGGTGATTTAAGGACAAACTGGATATCCGTTCATGACATGCTAGAGTTGCAACATACCGCAATACATGCTTCGTTTCAAACAAGCATTATCATGCTTGAACATAGGTTTAGAGGAAAGGTGTTGTGGTCTAGGTTGATCCGAAACATTTCAAGGGAAGCTTTGCATCATCTCGTACAAGAGTATAATAAAGCACTTGAAATTGGTCCGGATAAATCAAGATGTGGTGGTTTGAGTTTGATCACTCACAGATTACTGTGTGTGTGTACGATTGCTTTGAAGATCAAGAACGGCACCACTCTCCGTTTGGATGAAATCCACACTCACTGGAAGAGGTTGAGGTTCGAGCACGAGGTTGACCCGAAGGTTTATAAAGCAGACATCTCTCTATTGTTAGAATGGGATATTCTTCAGGTATTTTTTTTGAAAAACTGTGTTACTTTAGGTTCTGCCCAGGATTTGTGTTTCTGTTTTCTGTATTGGTGCAATTCGGATTATATAATTCGGACTATATAGTTGTATTCCGGAGTATATAATGCGAAATGATAGCATTTACGCCCCATGCAAGCGCATGCAAAGGGTGTATCGGGAAGTTTTGGATTTTATAATCCAAAATATTCATATGCGTTCCAGATTATAAAATCCGAACCGTATCAGTGCTAAGAACAGAATGCATATTTTTGCCTAGTTTCCACCAACAACCAAAATGACAATTTTTTTTTACACATTGTAGGCCTGATTCAAGGACGCCGATTACAACATGAAGGTGCATATGAAAGAATAATTCCAACAGTTTGTTTTACCGGAGACCACCTCTATGCGTCCACCGCCAAATAACAGCAAATTAACTGTTTAGAGTAAAAACAACGCTAAAAAGGAAAATGAAATGAAGTGATTAGATGAAAAACAATTACCAGAGTCGCAAACGATAAGCATCATTCGTGCTTGTAGATACGATCGGTACTCTTTGGAATTCGAATTAAACTTTCATATTTATTAACCAAAACCTTAAATCCAACATCCTCCGACTTCAGAAGACCTTTGTCAAATTTGTCTAGGAGAGATTCTTTAAGCGGTGGTTTCTCATCGGGAATCTTTCTCTTCTTATCGGACGCCATCGAAATTGGGGTTTTCGAGCGACACGGGGGAATGTGTGTTAGGGTTTGAGGTGAAGAATTGAGTTTTTCGAGGGAGTGTGTGTGTGTAAGGGTTTGATATGAAGAATTGGGGTTTTAGAGAGACGCGTGTGAGGGGGAGGGAGGGAATGTGAGCATGAATAAAAGTTTTCTTTTTCTTTTTTAAGAACCAATTCACATTGCATCATATCATATCATATCATATCATCATATCATATCATATCATATTATACTATATTATATTATACTTACTCTAAAAGCTTGTAAGGTCAAACAATAAGTAAACCCTAATCACTTTGCTAATTTCCCTCCTAAGCACATTGCTTAATCGTGCTTTGCAAGCTTTGTATCATTAAATGCTGCTTCAAATTATTTAAAATTTGAATTTTCCTTCCTATCTTGCCATATCATAACTAATGTGACTATTGGGTTTCTAACCAATTACTTAATGCATCAGAATACTTTTAAGCTTCCCATACTTCTGTTAACCAATCACAAATGCTCCATTCCTCTATATATATGTATGGCATGTCCATGCCGTCAATTGCCAAACTCCTCTCATCTAATTGCATCTGCGTGAACTAAGAAAGGAAAAAACATGTCTTACCGTGAATTTGAAACGTTGTTTGCACTCCATTGCTTGAAAGGTGAGTCCTTTTACGTTAATCAAAAATATATAATCTTCTTATGCTTGACCTAACTTGAACTAATGATGTGGTCTAATTTTTTTTCCAGCTCCTTTGAATCCAAATCCAACAACTGATTTGGACAAAATCGTGCCTGAACTAAGACTCCAGTACCGAACTATTTGCTGTGAATTCCATGTCAATGAGGTGTTAAGTTATTTTATTTATGTTGTTTCACGTGTTTGTCCATCAATACTTTGAAATGGTGCTGATTTGGATCGTTATTTTTTACATAAGGTGTTGTAATGCTGCCTAAGATGTTCGTGACCGATTTTGGTGATCAGATCGGTTCATATGTCACATTGGTGGACACTAATTTTAACTAGTTTGAAGTTTTAGTTGAGAGGATTAATAGATCCATTTTTTTGACAACCGGCTTCAATGCGATACGAGACTTTTATGACATCCGTAGGGGGTGTGGGTTCTGACGGTCTTCTCTGGCTCAAGCCAGTTTGGCATTAACGTCATCAACAGGCTTGGTTTGTTTGTTACACCTCCTGCATTCAATCTTGTTATGCGTTTTGAGATTGAAAAGCCTGTTGCTCTAGAATTCGTTTACCAAAACGTCCCTATCACAACTGAGATCTTAACTTATCGTCACAATGAGAGGAACCTTCAGCTACACTTTGAGGTCATTTTAACTAAGTATGATGTTACTTCTGGATTTTTGGTAAGATATCATTTTTAATCTTAGCAATCTCATGATTAATAAAAAAACAAGCATTGTTCTGATCAATGTTTATTTTTTCACGTGTAGATGCTGCCATACAATAGCTTCTGCAGACTTGCACTTAGGAAGAAGACCACTTCTGTTGTGGTGATTGATGACGGTGGTAATACTTGGAAGTGCATTGTTGTTTATGCGACACGGCCAAATACTTATATCAGGATTGGAGGCGGCTGGGGTCATATGGTGGATGCGCGCAGGCTCTCGATTGGGGATAAGATCAAGATTGGTGTACCAAATGCGGGAAAGAATGAGAAGATCTACTTGACTGTCACTCGTCCAACTTCAATTTAGTTATTCCTTATGTTTAGATTATGCTCCGTTGAGATTTAGATTATTTCCGCCTTTGCGTTTCCATCGTTGTCTTAAGTGTTTCTTTCTGCGTTCATTCTACTTTAATTTTATAGTCCAAATTTTTTGTTTTGTTTTTTTAAGAATAGTCCAAATATTTTATTTGTTTGTTTTTATTACTTTCTAATTTAATTATTTTGTTAACCTCCTATATTATCATGGAAAAACTTCCTATAATATATATATATTATTCTCCATTTTAATGAAGTGTTACCTCTCCATGAAAACTGGCCACTTGTATTATTCTCACATTTTTTTTACGGATTTTATTTATGTTGTAATATATTTTATTATTTCTTCCATATAAAAATTATTATTCTTTTATCTGGCATTCTTTCTCCCCAACACTCTTCAACCATTTTATTTATTGGGGTTTTTTTAATGCTATATATTATCTATCTTTTTCTTCAAAAAAAATTATTTATCTTTGACAATTCTCCTCTAAGTATAATTTTTCTAATATCTATGTTATTTTTTTATCTCATTATTTTTTATTTTATTTTATGAGTATTTCTTTTTTCTACTGAGAATAAAGAGTGAAAGGTACTCATTTATTTTTAAGTATATTTTGATTTTATTTTACTATGCTTTGTGGCATATAAGAAAAATATGATGTTGAACATTTTCATTTGTCGAGCTACAATAGAAAAAGTTAAATTTATCAATGTTTCTTTCCTTTGTTCTTCTTGGAAGTTTATTTTCTTATATATTAAGAAAAATTTGTGGCAGCTATTTTGAATGTCAAATAAACATTTACCAATTTTGAATCAATTATATATAGTAAGATCTGTATTATTCTTTGGACTTTATCGATACATTTTTTTCTCTCTTTATACTTTGAGATTATTTCTTTTTAATGAAGTGTTACTTTACTATGATCATCGATGATAATGGATGTCCTCAGGTATACATAGTAGTTAACTTTCTTTGTTTGATAAAAATGATATTTATGTTATTCTTACATTCGTACAAATATCCGCTAGACGAGTAGCAGTGGATATTAAAATATTTACAAATATTTGCAAATATTAACGTGTAAAATTATTTTTTATACAAAAAAAAGAATTATTATAAAATAATTAAAATTATGTAGAATTTATTCCTTAAATTTTATTACTAATAATTGCAGCATTGATGATCATTTTACAATTGTTCCATATGAGATTTGGACAATGTCTCTTGAAGTTACAGTGTCAAGTTTTTACCACTGAGTAGACACCTCTTAAATTAGGAAATTCATTGTATTTAATTTCATTACGAAAAGATTTTTATTTAAGTGATACGACAATTGTAGAATTTTGCTAATTTAATAACGACTGCAGATTCCTACATGCCTGAGTATTTAAAAAATGTTTATTTTATTTTATATGTGTTAATAATTTTTCTAAATCCACTTAATTTCATCTACTTATGCATCTATTGAATTACTTACAGGAAAATAAGACGAGAGATTACCTTGTGATGCAGCCGAGCGAGACGTTGCGCTAGTATCCATGTACCACTGATTGTCAGGAGTGTGAAGTGACATGGTGTGCATAGCTGCCTCAATGTCTGTCGGTGAATGGGACGTGGTAGAAGTTACATATGCTTTAGGACGCTGTCCCAGAATACCTGGCTGTTTCGGAGGACTGGTAGGGCGCGTCCACTTGGAGGTGGGATACGGGCACATGGGCATAGCCCACAGAGGTGGATTCCAACCCCATGGTTGTCAGGATGCATACTGTTGTTGTTGCTGCCAAGGTGGAGCAGACCATGGTGACAGGGCATGGGGAGCTCCAGAGTGAGGTGCACTGCGGTTGCAACGTCACCCTCCGCGTCCCTGGTTGCCACGGGAGCGAGAGCAGTTGTCGGGGCAGTGTTTGCCACGCTGAGAGGTGTCTTCAGAAAGTCGCGGCTCAGTTGTGTGCATGGCAGCATGAGAGCCGGTGTGTGCCATTTTTTCCATACCGACTTCTTCCAAGGTGAGCATGGAGCGAGCCTCATAGAATGCAGGAAGAGGGTTGCTCTGGCGAATCAAAGTGGCAACACTGCGGTAAGCTTCTGGGAGAGCAGATATCAGCTGAAGGACTAGACGATGGTTGTTGATAGCTGAACCAACATTTCTCAACTGGTCATAGAGCATCTTAAGACACTGATAGTAAGCAGAGACATTAGGAAAATCCTCCATGCGAGTGTTCGAGAATTCTTGCTCAAGAGTGAGAGCACTAACATTCTGGTTGTCCTAAAAAATGTCAGCCAAACGATTTCAGGCTTCCATAGCAGTGGAGTTTGGTTCCAGGATGGTAGTCAGCAGGTCAGTGGAGATTGTGGAGTATATCCACTGAAGGACGGTGGAGTCAAGGGTGGTCCACCGCTCATACTCGACACTGGAGGTATCTGCCGGTGTTGTCTTGTCCTTAGAAGGGACAATATGATGCAGAACCCAATGAGAAAGGGTATGAATGCAGAAAAGTTCGGTCCAAGTACGATATTGGTCTTTCTCCATCTCAAGAACAATGGGAATATGGTTCTTGACGTTGGAAACAACAAGGGCAGGATGAAACTCGGTTTTGGAGGCTGCCGAGAAGGAGGAGGATGACATCTTGCCGGAATTACGACTAAAAGACTTTGTGGATTTGTCGTTTATGCTGTTGTCACTATGATCAGACTCGGACATCTCGTGACAGAGAGAAAGGATATGAACGGAGGCAGCGGCTGCAGGGTAGGAGGCATGCGGCGGCGACAATTGTTTGTATGGGTGAGGGTTTGAGAGAAAGAAAAACAGAGATTAAGGGATCGAATAGGGTGATACTATGTAAAATAATGGAATTGCAAATTTGCACATGTTAATAAGTTTAAAATAAAAATTTTGTATTGGAACTTGTACATTTATTATTAAATAATAAAATTTGAGTAAATAATTGTTGTTTTTCAAGAAAAAGTTACTACTATTAGTTGTTTTAACATGTGCTTGCACATGTTAGACAATATATATATACACTCCATTTGTTCCTTTTTAATTGTCACATTTTGATCTTTTACACAAACCAAGACAACAAATATTTTTACTACTTTTGATACAACAATTTATCTTTTTCCTATAATAACCTTAATCATTTAATATTCATTTTATATATTTCTCTCTCTGCAATAAATATCTAAGGACAATATAGGTAAAACAACATTTAATGACGTATTGAACTTTGAAAATGTGAGTTAATTAGAAACAAAAAAATTATGCAAAAGTGACAATTATAAAGGAAGGGAGGGAGTATATACACATGTGTAGGTCAACTATATATGATATAGCATAATTACAGATATTCTATTCAATCGACAACAACATCTTCTTTGTGCTTTGAACTATCATTAATATTCAAATTGTGAATTGTACGAAGCTTAAGCCTTGATATCAACAAAAAGAAAAAAAACAATGGAAGTAAAGAAAGTTCCAGAGGTGATACTAAATTCAGGGAAAAAGATGCCAATGATAGGTTTTGGGACATCAACAAGTCCCTCTCCACCACATGAGGTCCTCACCTCAATTCTAGTTGATGCCATTGAAATAGGCTACAGGCATTTTGATACTGCTTCTATCTATAATACAGAAGAACCTCTGGGACAAGCTGTGTCAAAAGCCTTAGAGCTAGGCCTCGTTAAAAATCACGATGAACTGTTCGTTACTTCCAAGTTATGGTGTACTGATGCTCACGATGACCTTGTTCTCCCAGCTCTTAAAACCACTCTCAAGCAAGCATAATTCTCTTAACCTTTTTTTCTACTTCTTTTAAGTTTGTGTATTTTGTTACTTGTCTAATATTATTGTTTTGGTTTTTCAGATTGAATTTTTTTAGAAATCTGGGATTGGAGTATGTGGATCTCTATTTGATTCACTTTCCAGTGAGGTTGAAACAAGATGTTGAAGGTTATAACATTAAAAGTGAGGATATAATTCCGTTTGTTATCAACATTATGATCAAAATGAAGAAACATGTCTAAGGCATGTTTAAAAAATTATGAAGTACCGATTAATGCTTGAACAAATTAGAGATTGCAGTTGCACTTGTATTGGACATGGTTTGAAAGGGAGGGGTACAATCTAAGACAACTACACGTTATCTCATCCTATGCTCTCTAGTATTTTAACCTTTCATACATCCATTTATCTTGGCATTGGGTTTCTATTTCAAGAGAACCTCAATATCTATAAATACACTTCCTCTTGCCTTCACTAACACTACAAGTCATTGGCATCCTCAAGTATTTACTAATATTCGAGAGGTTTGCTTTACTCTTCTTCTAACAAACACAAAAAATGGGTTTCCGTTTACACAATATTCTAAAGGCATCAGTTACTGATAGACTAGCGACATCAAAATCTGTAGAAGTGAGAAAGGGATATGTTGCAGTGTATGTAGGAGAGGAACGGAAGAGGTTTTTGATCCCCGTAGCATACTTGAACCAACCATCATTTCAAGACTTGCTGAGTCAAGCTGAGGAAGAGGTTGGATATGATCATCCAATGGTGGCCTCACCATTCCTTGCACCGAAGAAGTCTTCCAATGCATAATAACTTCTCGCTTGAATGAGCTATAAAGCTCACAATATTGTAGAAGACTGACATAGTTAACTAGATACATTTTTGTACATGAGGCATCTTATCAAATTGTAAAGACCATAAAGAAATAGGAAATGAAATTATGTTCACTTCTCGCTGCAATTAGGACTTGCGAAATATTGTTTTCTATGAGAAAACTTGTAAAGCAGGAACAGTACAGGTGATTCCTAGCAAGAGCAGAGCCATAATATTTTTATTTTTTGTACGACAAACATGAAAGATATAAATTTACAAAAAAATTATTATTCTAATTAACAACAACAAAAATTATGGCCTATGGAAAAAACTTGTGTTTTCCTACTTTTGATGAATGGTTTATTTACAGTTCAGGTCTGTATAAATTTTTCAAAATCCATTGATGAGGTTGTATTTATCAGATTTCAATTAGTTGTGTTGAAGGTCAACCAATGTTTCACTACAATTTTAAACTTTATCATTCTATTTTCAATTACCTCAGTGGCCAAAATCGGCAAAAAAATATAGATCTAATCTAGTGTAAGTACTTGAAGAAACAATTTTTTTGATATTTATCAGCTTTAAGCTACTAAAAAACTAAGCTGGCATGAGTTTTCAATTCTTGATAACTCAATGGCCATAATTCAAATTTCTTACATTGCAACAATGCCAAACATTGGAAGGTTATAGAGTGACTGTTCCCTACAGATAAAAATTAAACGAAACAACAAATGTTTTGCGATTTTTCTGTTTTGGTAGAAGCAAAAGACTTTGATAAGTTCTACCAGAATGCCAGTTTCAACCAATTTCTAATTACTGATAGGATTTGAAATCATTAATTAGCGTGCAAGTTGAGAAAATAAGTGACAGATCTTCTGAAAAAAATTGAAGTCTAGGAGTTGAATTCTACTTGGGAGAAAAAATTGAATTCTACTTTTGAGTATACACGAGAAATTTAACTAAACTAGCTGTTAATATATACTAAATGGGCAAAAGGGCAATATCTGAAGACATAGGCCATGCCTTGTTCATTTGGCTAAATCATCGATAGGTATTTATTTAGTTCAAGAACTTTAGTTAGCTATTTGGAATTAGCAAAACTGGTTTTGTTACATCAAAAGGTTTAGTTGGAGTTTTGTATATAGAGAAATAAAAGTGAATAAGTGAAACATGCAACTGATAAAATACTGAGCGCACTGTCATTAAACAAGAAAAAACAGGACAGTTTATTTTTGAATTTGATATTCAGATGGTAATATTTCTCTATTTCTCATGAAAAGTGTCATATATTTACAAATTCACAAGTCAAAAAAATGCCTATTTGAAAAATGTCTCAACTAATCTAGGGTATATCTGTATGCTACAATGTAAGATTCATTGCCCATTCAAGCAAGAAGTTATATGTTGGAAGACATCTTCGGAGCAAGGAATGGTGAGGCCACCCATTGGATGATCATATCCAAACTCTTGCTCAGCCTGACTCAACAAGTCTTGAAATGAAGGTTGGTTCAAGTATGACACAGGAACTACAAACCTCTTCTGTTTCTCTCCAACATACACTGCAACATATCCCTTTCTCACTTCTACAGACTTTGATTTTACTTGAGCAGCAGTTACTGAACCGTTTAGAATAGTATGTAAACGGAAACCCATTTTTTCTTATTGTTTGAGAGAAGAACAGAGAAAAAAAATATAAAATGTAAAAAGGATGTAACTAAGTATTTGATGATGCAATGAGTTGTGCTGTATGTAAATGAGTGAGGGAGTGTATTTATATATGTTGAAGTTCTCTCCTAACCCAATTCCAAGAGACACTATTATTGAAGGATAGAGAGCAAAGCGATAACGTAGCATGTGGTGTTGCCTTAGATTGTACCCTACCATCTTAAACAATGTTCAATACAAAGCATCCACTTGCATCTCAGCTAGATGTGCCTCATATTTGATCATACATTATAACTAGTACTTCATAATTTTGTAAACATGCTTCAGACATGTTTTCTTCATTTTGATAATGCTGATGTCTAGCTGGTAAGTGACTATAAGGCCATGGATAACAATAGATCAACATAAACCATTCTACATGTCTGTGGTTATAATTTATAGTCCATTACCTACCTACAAGAACATTTGAAGTTAATCCTTGAGAAAGTCCTCTAGAGACAATACATGTGACCTTTCATATGCCCTTGTCTGATAATGACTCAAATCTCATATGGCCCTCCTTCATTGATCTTTTTAGCTTCCGACTGTTTGTTACATATCCTTTCATCTATATATATTCACGACTACAAAAGCAACTAGGACCAACAAAAAACCATTCACAATCCAAAGCATTTGAAATTCAGAAACTTGAGTCTTCTAAATAAAACTCTTTCTTTTTTAGACCAATCTCTTCTTTTCAACACATACAACAATGGGTTTTCGTTTACCTAGTATCATCAAAAGGGCATCATCTTCAAAAGCTGTTGATGTTCCAAAGGGATATCTAGCAGTATATGTGGGAGAGGAAATGAAACGGTTTGTGATCCCTATATCATACTTGAACCAACCATCTTTTCAAGACTTGTTGAACCAAGTTGAGGAACAATTCGAATACGATCATCCAATGGGTGGCCTCACTATTCCTTGTAGAGAAGACATGTTCTTAGATATCACTTCTTGCTTGAAGTGAATCAGCTCTCGAAGATATCAAAAGACTGACATAGATATTTGACCAATTTTTGTAGTACTTTAGTTTCTTACCTTCAATAGATTTTATTTTTGTTGTTACTTGGATGTAAAATTTCATCTGAATGAGAAATTTATAAACACTATTTTTATATTTCTCTAATTCTTCTCCTTAAATATCAACATGAAAATCGATGGCTAAATTTTCAGTTTAGAATCTCTATCTGATAAAATGAAAAATTCATTTACTTCAAATATAAAGTTGACTGTTGCAAAAGTATAGAATGTTAAAAGTAAGTTTTATAATATAGTGATCATAAATAAAGTATATGTTGCGGAAAAATATCCGCAGAGAGAAATGCTGAGTCTAACTACAATGATTTATTTGTGGTCATTTTGTCCTTTGAGTCATTGATCCTGTTGATTTGTAAAAAAAAACAATGGTTTATTTGCATATACTCATTGTCCAATTTAAGCTTATACATTGATGTCACCGACAATATCAAACAGTTAGCAATCCTCTAAACTATCTAGTGAATCAATGGTTTATAGAGTGCATGGTCACTACTGATAAATATTCGACTGAAATAATAAAAGCTTAAGATTTTATGCTTTGAGAAAAGTTGAAGAGAGAAAGACTAAAGCTGAAGAGCGATGAAGACAAAGCTGAGATACCAAGACTCTATATAAATCTGTGATGAAGGGAATCAAAGAAGATAGCACAAACCCAAAATTAGTCCTTCATGCAATGTTTTTACTCAATCTAGAAATAAGGTTAGTGACAGAGAACAAGTTCTGCTCATCATTTTTGTTTGATTCTGCCAATTTGATATTCATTGTCTCTATTGTTTTCAAGTCATCGAATCTTTTCACAAGCTTTCTTTGGTTACAATATTCCCTCTCCATTTGATTTTCGAAATTCAAATTTTTCTTTATCCCTCTCTTCAATCTCAAAACTGACTTATCTACTCATGGATTTCAACTTTCTACTCCAAAAAATCCAACAATTATTTCTAACAATACTCTGTCATTCCATTATCGTATGTATCTCCGCCTCATCTTCAACCTCTATCTTTTCTATTATTTCAATACCTTCATCTCCATGATTATCCATCAGACGATGCCATCAGTGGTTATTCAATTTTGGCATGGCAAGGACCATAGAAAGGCTTCAAATTGTTAGTTCGTCCCTTATTTCATCATTTGATTTTTATGTGGAATTTTTTATTGCATATTTATGTTTGCAAATCAGGGTTTTCTTGACCTGTTTCAAGGCCCACCTGGCAGGTAATTTCATTAGTGTCGGTTTTTTTTAGACTATTAGCTCCAATCTTAAATTTCTGTAGTATGTTCTTGTGTGATTCTGATACATAGAAACTTAGATTGGGATTGTAATATATTCATTCTATGTCTCTCTTTCATTATTTGTTGTAATCCTTATATTTTAGCTAACTTATTTTGATACAGGTTTTGTTGGTGAAGCCTCAAACTTGCAGGAATGAGTGGTGAATTGGTAAGGAATTGAAATATTCTTCACTTTATGTTGGCTAATTTGTTGGATTTCAATTTCCAGTGTGACAGCGGTTTATTTTGTGATCACGTGTTTTTTTCTCAGTAGAGATCTTTTTTACTCTGCTTTCATTAGTATTTCACTCATAAATTTTTGCAATTTGCATTTGTCTCGTATATACTTTCACTGTCGTTGGTCACAAAAGAAACCGTTTGTAACTTATTCTTGCTGATATGCTAAATTGGTGCTTTACCTGCATTTGTCATAATGAACATTAGACGCAATGTTATGGTATTCTTATACTCTTATATGATTGGTGCTCGATCAAAATGTAGTTTCAACTTTCAAGATTAGATTGTAACTAAACGTACGCTAATATATTAGCTAAATGTCAATGATGAAACACAGTTTGCAGGCAAATTTTGATTTATTTTCCTTTTCTTATAGTTGTAGAACAAATAGCAGGACCTACTTGCTAAACATGTTTCTTCAAAGAATTGTCGATGCATGTCCTCAATCAAAGAGCATCTCCAGCTCTTCTGTTAGTAATGATTGTTCAAGTTATATTCAAGAATTCAATAAGGTAGACTCTATCTCTTTGCATTGTGCTAGAGTATTATTAAGTCATATAAGTTCTTTGAATATATTGTGATATGTATGTCATTATTTTGCTTTTACTAGCTATGTTTCTTTTAGGCTTAATTGTATGTTTGATCCCTTGTGTTTATTTTAGTTTTCAAGTTGGTCCCTTATGTTTCAAAAGTTTCAAGTTGGACCAACTTGAAAACTAAAATAAACATAAGGGATCAAAATAATAGTCGTTTAAGGTTTATGCACGATTATTAAGAAAATGATTAATTGTGGTGATTTTGATGGTAAAATTAGTATCATTTACTAAAACACCATTATTAATTGTAGTTAGTGAAGTAGTTAAGTTGGATGAGATTCAATAAATAAGAGTATAATAATGGGAAAAAATAATAAATATTGCATTGGTATTCTAAAGTGACAATTATTTTGAGAAAAAGAAAAAATGGTAAAGAGACAATTATTGTGAGACGGATGAAGTATAATGTAACATTCCAGATTACCGGGAAACTTCTCAGTAGGTCACCCATCCCAAAATTGCTCCCGGTAGGTTACTCATCCCAAAATTGCTCCAAGTCAAGCACGCTTAACTGTGGAGTTCTTATGGAATGAACTACCAAAAAGAAGATGCATCTTGTTGATATAGGTAGTACCAAACAATTCATATAATATGTGTATTGTACTTTAAGAAAGATCTAATTGAACATATGTGATAAGAATAGAAAAGACCAAAAAAACTCCAAAAACCAATACCAATATCTAGGACGTGTTAGGAAAGGAACATAACTCGTTTCAACATCAAATTTTAACTCGAAAACAGAAAGCACTAGTTTTACTTACCTTCTCTTTCACTTATATAGCCCTTGGTATAATATCGATGGTTTTAAAAAATCAAACCGAGCAGGTCAATTGTTGTAATACCGGAAATCTACTCAATTCCATAAAACCGTAACTGGAATACTTTAATTAAGATGTAAAAAAATATGTGGGTCAAATGAACAAAATAAAGGAAGGGTTTTGCTTGATAGAAGAGGGTAAAATGGTTAGTTTGGATAAAATGTTGGGGTAAAGGTATAAATGTAGGGGCGTGGGTAAAATTTCCTCAATTTTTTTCAAAGAAAATTAAACGTGGCCCCAAATGATTTTTAGGTAATTTATTTATAATAATTGTGTATATATATTTTAAAAGGAG
>Ga0315914_1007863_pt1 | contig 14549 bp, 5 predicted proteins | sample MpolenodulesMG_FD_203920 | JGI IMG/M metagenome (GOLD analysis project Ga0315914, IMG submission 203920) | Medicago polymorpha root nodule microbial communities from Los Angeles, California, United States - elongated nodules | ecosystem: Host-associated > Plants > Roots > Nodule | place: USA...
AAAGCTTTTCTCTCCCCCTTGTTTTTGGTAGATATTTTTATTGATCAGTAATAGTAATGACACTAATTTTTAATTTTGTATATAAAATTATCTTAATTTACTGAACAATTCTTAATTTTTTTTCTTCAAATCAATTATATTATTAAGGAATGGAATTCAAATAGATATAAAAATAAATCCTATATTTATTAATTGAATAAATAAAAAATTCTATTGTCTTGTCTATTTCAAATATTCAAATAAAAAGATCAGCCAAGAACTGGCCTGACTTGGCTAGTTTGTGTATATTTTACATTAATATCAGAGGAAGAAAAAAAATTACACACATGTGCTTCATTAATATTATGATTTACATTGTAAAGAACATTTAACAAAATCACCATAAATCAAAATAACATTTTATTCATATGAATTTGCCCCTTTGTTGGCAAATGGAAGCAAGAACTTTGCTTAAAGTTACATTACCTTCACTCAGATCGATGATAGTCCTTGTTCGGATGTTTAATTTTTAAATTTAACAGACACACGCACACATATATGTATGTAATACAGACAAATAAAAAGTGTTGCAACTTTGCAAGAATCTGATAAATTGAATTGAAGTGTAATTAGAACTCGAACTGCATGTTTGATGTGTATCCAAGTGCTGCAAGATGAGTTGCTATGGCTTTATTCATGGGTGGTGGACCACATCTAAGTATCTGCAAAATGGAACCATTTGTTTTTTTAATTATTACTAGGTGGTGGTGAATTTTCTTGGTATTGTATATGTCAATATGAAAAGGAAGGAAAATTGATTATTGTTAACTGGCAATTAAACCTGGATATCAGGAGCAGGTGCTGGACAATGAGATTCAATCATCTCCTTTGATATGTACCCAACACCACCATTCCATTGATTAGGAGGCTGTCAAATGTGTTCAAAATATATCAAACATTTAATTCTACAAACAACCAAAATTTATTTAGTACTTCCCAGAAAATGTTTGTCCAAGATAAAATTAGTTTTGTACTTATTTGATAAAATGGATTAGGGGTCAAATTGTTAGTTTAATATAATACAGGAGTGTGTACAACATAAGAATCCTATATTATTATTTTTTGTATAGGTTTGATGGAGCAACAAACCTTATTAAGAACGTGAAAGACATGGAATCTGTGAGGAAATTTGTCTGCAAAGCGATCTAGTTCTTCCTGCATCACCAAACATATACACTGAGTGACAAATTTGATTGTAATATACTAATAGATACAACTAATCTTATGAAAACTAACTAATCTCATGAGTGAATTTATGTTGAATTTAATTCTCTTTTACACGAGGACATAACAACAGACATAGCTAATATTGAAAGTCAAATTTAGTTCTCTTACCAACTATATTCCTATGCTAGTAGTAGTTCTATATTCTTCACAAGCAAGCAACCACTACTCTAAGGACATGATTTCTTAATCAAGTAGGTTACCTTTAGTAGGATATCGTCCACTGTCACATTGGCGTAAATAAGGTACACCTTTGTTTTGTCCTTTGGGTTTTCCAGTATGGCTTTTATGACCTGCAACAAAAGATGATTACAGGAAAAAAAATGTCATTTTCTAATTTCTACCTACTTTCAAACTTATAAGATGTTATTGTTTTACGTGAACAATAATAAGTTGATTTCGGTTGGGAGCTAAGTATAATTTGATAAAGAATTATTCTATCCAATAATCAAACTCACATTCTATCCAAAGATTCATCTTTAAATGTACATTCTTTTAACAAGTATACCTTTTCAAGTGCCTAAATGACAGATTCATTTGTACCTGAAACATTGGGGTAATGCCTGAACCTCCAGCAATCATTCCAAATGCCCTAACTTGGCCAGGTTTGTAACTGAAACGTCCCTACAAGCTCCAACAATCCATTAATATACTTACATTTTCAAGTAGATAAAAATATGAAAATTTAAACTATGCATTGTTTAGAGCTTCAATCTCTTTGGAGTTAATAATTTGTTTACTCATTTTTATTTAGCCTAAGATAGTAGTAAGTACCTTGGGGCCCTTCACGGCCAAGTTGTCACCTTCCTTCATTTGTCTAAAATGGTGGGACATTTTTCCATTTGGGTACATCTGCTTGCGCATAGTTGATGTGCATGATTATTTTCTCAAATAATGTTTGAAAATATATAAGTATGTGAAATATAATGAATTCACTTATTCTTTTGTCAAAATTTGTCCACAAAAATATTGTACCTTCACAACTAATTCAAAATAGCCAATATCTGAATCCAATGTGATTGGAGTATATGATCTCATAACTTCTTCTCCTTGACTATCTCTTCCTCTGCTCAACATTTATACAAAATGTTACACAATCAATTAATTTTGCCTTTTTTTTCAAATATTTATTAAGGAAAATGATATGTCCACTTGACAAATACATTATATTTGTTTTTTTTTTAAGACATTGAGCTATCTTTTGCTACACTCACCTCCAAGATCCTTTCTAAAAGTAGAGGGAGTGTATGTGTCATTCAAATAGACTTTAGGGGATTTGAGTATAATTTTTTAAGTATAGCTTAGAATAATTGGCAACAAATTTAGAAATTTTTGTAGATTAATTAGTTGAATGATATAACTAGAGCAATACATGGGGAATCTTTTTCAAACCTGACAAGTATGTTTTTTCCAACAGGAAGTCCCAATATCGAATTAGGAGTAGGAAGGGCAAATTTGAATCTTGCAGCATTGGGGCTGATCATGGTCTTCTTTACAAGTTTAAATTCTTTGAAATTTTTGGGATCCAAGCTACCTGAAAATTTTGGCCTTTAGATGGTCACTTTGTATTCAAAGATGACTAAACAATGACATTTTATTTTTGTACGAATCAAATACCCTCACGGTCAACTTTTAAGAACTAATTTCCCAATCTGAATAGATTACATATTAGAAAAAGCTATCTCTATAAGTTGAATATCGAGCTTGAGCCCACTAGTTAAGTTGAAAGTAATATTTTTAAAATCAAGTTGAACCAGACAGTTCAACCGATTGAACATAGAATTGACATTGTTTACGTTTCAATTATATGAACTATTCAATTGCAATTTCGCCCTAGTTCAAACGGTATAAAACAGTTGAACCATGATATGTGGTCTTGATGATTCGATGTGTAATTCAATTTTAAAAACATTGGTTGAAAGAGATATTTACCATCTCATCTTATAAGCGCTCTTAGATTATAAAGACAATTTAAAATTATTGAAATAAAATATTGGAAATGATTTGAAAATGATCATATAAGTTAACAAAAGTCTTCGTGAGCTTATCTCAGTTGGTAGGGACATTGTATAAAATATACAAGGTCCGCAGTTCAAACTCTGGCCACTACAGAAAAAAAATATAAGTTAACAAAATCAAGTAACAATCAAATAATAACAACTACACCTTTGGGGTTTTTGCGATAGTAAATATAAGCAACCGTTAGGCCAACAGCAACAAGAGCAATTGCACCATTTAGGATTTCAGGCTCCAAATTCTGAGCAAAAGGTAAGGACTTGAAAAATGCAGGGAAGTTAAGTGTCATGTTGAATGGTAACTCCAACATTATGTACAAAAATTGGCTAATTAATCACCAACACCCTGCTTTATAAATACACATTTGTATATGAATGAACACTGCAAAATATATATACTCCTTTAACTAGTTATTCTTTACTCCTTCTAGATACTATAGAATGAAGCAAAGTATAATCCCAAACGTCTCAAGAAGGACAGCATATTCAACTATATTTTTACATTGTTTCTCAAATTAAATTATGTGTATAAACTAAACAATTGAACTTAAGTGAATTAATAAGGTCTACTAAAGGATAAATTATTCAAGAGAACCCGATTTTGATTTTTAGATAGAACAATACTTGAGAAGACTATACTTATCCTACGACCAAATTTAGATTACCATTGCATTCTTTTTCTGTGAACCGGAGGGTGAACGGCTTAACGGCAAATAAAAAAAAAATTATGTATCATCTACGGAAACAATTTATATGTGGTTGACAGTGTTGGTAGATGAGTAAGCACTACTGAAGCTCTTTTTCCCATTAGATAGCACTTTTAAAACGACCTTATATAAAATAAGTTGTCTTTTTCGTCGTTTGAATTAAACTTATTTTGACTTTATGCAAATAAATAAGCTTTTATGTTAATTTATATGTTCTCACTAACGGAAATTGTTTCTTTATGAACTATTTTTTTCTTCATAATACATTAAAGTTTATTTATTTACATAAGTTGTTTTACATAGATTGTTTTACATAAGTTCAAAATAAGATGTAGACGATGAAGATCAAGAATATGATGAAAGTAAACGTAGATCCGTTAGATCTTTGGCGGCTGCTGATTCTGATTAAAGAAATAGAGTGGAGTTTGTTTTGTCTATATCCTTTTGGATTTCTGGCTTGTATAATCGCTTCCGTTACATTTTCTTGTTTGCTTATAACTTATAAGGGCTTTTTAATGTATTACATTCCTAGGTAGAGTGTAAAACCACTTCAGTATGAACCTGTTTAAGCACCAACTCCCACTCAAAAAAGTTACTAACATTTATCTCATCTAAGTTGATAATAGCTGAAATGGGTGACAGTTGGATTAAATACTCGAATCAAATAAAATATGAGATGTCAAATTAGCAATTACAATGTCGGATATTGCAATGATGCAAAATTAATATTATAGTACTGATTAATATTATAGGATTAAGCTTAGATCAAGTTTCTTGTCCAAGTTTTCAAATCAAACAATGACTTGTAGGAATCAAACTCGATACCATGTGAGATATGATTGGATGCATGTGTAAAAAGGTTAACACTTTTATTATCAGCAGGAATCAAACTTGATATCATAAAGTTTACAACACGCACACACCCTACGTACCAATCACAGACATTGCATATAAATAATTCCAAGAAAGTAATCTATGTTTTTCCAAATTTAAAAAGTCATTACAAGCATTAAGTATGTCGAATTATTTCAAATATATTCAGTTCAGAAAATATTATTTTAACACTAAGCAAGATAAAGCAACAAAGTCCTAAAATGATAACTGCAATATAAGCTACAAAACCAATCACATCACAATATATGTTACGTCTTCAACGTGAAGCACCCACCGACTAAATTATTTATACTCAAGTAACATCTCTTTTAGGAAAAATCTCCATCTCTCCTTCTTGTTCTTCAGATTTTTAACGATTAAGAAATAAGTTGTACTACCTCAATGAGGATAAGTATATCCTTTTACGTCTAAGTCTTCAAAGAACTAAGGTATTTCATTATACATACGTTAAAAGCTAGTTCGTAATATAGACGATGATAACTCTATCTTAATATTTTAAACTCTAGTATCTATAATATGTCAGTTTGATTAGCTCTCCTTCTAGTCTTAATCTCATCATTTGCGACCAAACCCATAATTTCAATTGCAAAAGCAACTTGTTACTCATCATTCCCTTTACAAAGAACACACAAAATTAAGAACCACGTTTAAGTTTTGAAAAGAAAAAAAAAATGTATATTAACTACTACTTATGTTGAAGCAACAAGAGCATGTTGCCGTCAATGAGTCAAGCAATGTACATGATATGATGATATGCGGACAATTTTGAAGAATCAATAACTTTGAAATAGATTGGTATGATCCTATTCCACTTGACCATAATGCAGATGCACATTCTTTAAAAATTGATATCTAAATTTTAAGTGTGTCTGACGAATTTCATCTTGATGATTAACAAATTAACTTTAGATTTGTGGACATTTTTCAGAATCACAAATCAATATTGATTCTTTTGTTTTTGAACATCAAAAGCTTTAAAAGCATATGGTTGGACAAGTTATTCTATGATGACAGTTTTGGTTTTTCAACTTCAAAACACTTTCAACATTAGCATATAATTAGGAAACATAATGTTGAGGAGTGGAGTGATAAAGGGGTCAAGGGTTCCTTGACCCACAACATAACACTAATGACTTGGGATGAGGTCCATAAGTGGATAGGGCTTTGCCCAGTTCGGAACACTAATAATTGTCATTTCAAGAAAAACTTACAAGTTCGAACCACTAATATGGTGCGGAAAACAAAAGTTATTTTCTTCATTATCTCTCTTTTCTTTTAAAAAAATCAATCCATAGTTTTCTTCTTAAGCTTAAAAAATCAATCCATAGTTTTCTTCTTAAGCATCTTGCAAACTTAAATATATATCGTAAATATTGTATAATATTTGTTGAAAATATATATAATTTAAAAGTAATAAAAAAACAAATTGCTCATATTATAACACATATTTTTTTGTGGTGATATTATCGTTAACTTTTTAAATAAACTATTAAGATTTACCTAAAATATAGATTTAAATGGACGACAGGATTGGACCCCTCGGATTAGGCGTTCCTTGGACCATATACCGAGTTCTAAAAATATCTACTTAAAATATAAAATAAATAAATCCTAGTTATCTAAGTTGGAATAGTAATTAAGAGTGCGTGTTTACAATGAGAATAATGAGCAAATATAGGCAAAAATAAATTATTTTATTATAAATATATGAAATTGATTAAAATGAATAATTTAATCAAATTTCCCTGAAAAAAGATGTAATCAAATAATAATCTAAAACTTTCACTATCAATTTATTATTTAAAAATGAAAGAATAATCTATTAAATTCGAAAATCTATGCTAAATAAAATATAATTTAAAATGAAATTTAATGAAGGAACAAACTTTAAACGCATAAATAGTTTGAAATAAGGACAAAACTCACGTGAATTTATTCACGTGTTTTTCATATGATTTTTAACTAAAAATACACTTTTCATGAGTAGTTTATTTAGGAACCATATGAAAAGCACCTAAAAAAATACACATAAGTTTTCTGCTAGAATTAAAATAAGGATAAAACCTAGGTACATTTTTTTATATGTTTTTCGTATGGTACTTCATATAAAATACTCACAGCTTGTTTTAAAAAAAGAAATACTCATAACTAACTATAATTTCTCAAATCCATAATTTTTCCAAGTTTGTTATAACCACAAAAAGTAAATTTTAATTATGTGAAGATTCATGTGAAAAACATGTACGGAATAGGCACCAAAGTTTTGTCCTCGTAATAAAGGATATTTTTAATGAGAAATATTAACAATTAGTTGTTAAAAAAGAACACAAAGTATATAAATGAATAAAAAGATCAAATGAATATAATAGCAACAATAGACCTATGAAGGGAAAAAATAATAGTAATAGTAGCAGTAATTAGGGATGCCAAAAAATTTATATGCATGATATCCATGGATAAAATCGACCATTGACACGAAGTGAATATCTTAATAGGTATGCATAAATAAAATAAATTGATATTTCAAGTACTTTAAATTAATGAATACATATGTAGAAGTAATGGTATCTCTACAGACAATTTATAATGATAATTAAGACGTGCAATCTGTGTAGAGATATTTATACTACATAAAACATTGATGCTAAAATACTCTTTAAAATGCACATTAGAATGTATTTAATAATTTTTTAGCTATCACTTGCTAAAATACTCTTTCTATAAAAAAAAAAAAAAAAATGGGTGTATTCTAGCAAATGCATATAGGAGCTGTTATAACGGGACTCCACTTGTGTACCATTCAGGCGGGGAATGTCATCGACCAATTCAATTATGACACATAAACCAATTCAACTACTCTCTCTCTCTCTCTCTCTCTCTCTCTCTCTCTCTCTCACACACACACACACACACACAACAACAACATGCACTCAAGGTGTATTTAACTACTTTAGTTATAACTTGCTAAAATATCCCTTCTAAATATCCAGTGCATGTACGTTACCTAATCAAGCACACACACGCACGCACACACGTTCAGCTCTTGTCCATCTCTCTTATGGCTTATCAACTTGTTTTCCATCTTTTTGACAAACTGTAAGATTCATAATTTAGCCTACGTGGTATTAGGGTTTTTGTCTGTCAAACCTAGAAAGTGATGTCAATCTAAGTTTCTACTTGTTTAATTATTGAAGACTGCTTTGTGACATACTAAGTGTGCTTAATATGAGTCCATGATGTTATGCATATCTAATTATGTGTGAAATAAATATGTTGTGTTATGTGAAATTATCTGTTTGTTGTTAAAAAGATGTGTCAATTAATTAAAAATTTTATAGACTGTAAAATAGATATGAACGTGTGCTCATTATCGTTTGAATTTCTATTTTTTAAGTCTGTATGATCACTTAAATCGTGAATTGAGCATTTGGTGGTTCTAGAGCTTTAAAAATTATTTTATGTTAAAATCTAATAAAACACAAATTATTCTAGTTTTTTTTTTTTTTACTTTCATTGCTGCCAAAATTTATACAAGGATTTTACATATTTACACTATATATAAAGAGAATATGGGACTTTGTGCTGACTTTTTATTATTTCAATTGTATCATTAAAAAAATTTTCCTATAATAATGTTATGGCATTTTTGTAAAAAAGATAATAATTTATATCATATTTTCTTTATTGTTGGTGTCCCTGTAAAAAATAAACATGGTTTGTTAGGTTTGCTGTAATTTGAAAGTCACAATAATATATACCTATACTTTTAAATTTTAATCAAAATCAAGTGAGGTTCAACAATTCTAATTTTCAATGGAAGTCTTCTATTTCAAGAGTTATGGTTGATGTTTATTTGACCGAATATACAACAAAAAGTGCTTATTTTCATCTATCTTTGATCTTATTTTCTGAAGAATTTTAAGTTGCTACCAACCCTACAGAGCTCCATTTATAAAATAGGTTTATTTGGCAACCTCCTCTCCTTGATTGGGGGAAGTGCAACACATATGGTTTTGTTATTGGCACTCCTGCTTTTGTTGCTTGTGATGGAATTTTAAGGAATAACTCAACTGATTACTTACAGAGTTTTGCATCCAACATTGCTTCAGGAAATGCTCTTATTGCTCAGCTATATGGTGCTATGTTGGAAGTTAAGCTAGCTTCAGCTAAGAATTGGACAAAGCTATGATCATTTGGATATTCACTTTATGGTCATCTCACAACATGACAAGGAAAGCTACCTAGTACAACAAAAGCCTTTTCTTTGGGCTATAGATTGAAAGCTACAACAAGAATGAAAAGGAAATGAGTTGTACAAAGCTCATGTCTCACGTAGCAAGCAACAAAGTACAAAGGAAAGCTTCAACAATTTTAGAGATCGATATCAACTTTCAAAAGAACTGTTTCATCTCAAAGACTCTCTTGAGTCTTGCGCTGCAAGAAATAAAGAAGTTATCAAGAGTTCCTCTCCTATAAACAGAAGACTACAGCAAGAGGGAAACGTAACTTTTGAGCAAAAGAAAAAAGAACATATTCATCAAGAACCTCTTTGTTTGCAAATCGCTCAAGAATTATATCTTTGTTTTGAGCAAGCTGCTCTTTTCGTGTATTAAATCTTTCAAGAAGATTAATACTTTTCAAATCCACTTACTCTTGTAAAAGAAATTGAAATTGTGCAGAAAGCACAAAGGTTGTAAAAATTCTTGCTCATAACGGCAAGTGACTTGACCAAGTAAAGGTTGAAAGAAGTTGTTGTAAAGATTAGAAAGATCTAAAATAAAGAAGGAGTTGAGATTAAGTCATAACTCAACTACCTAGTGGAAAATCTCACAAGTATTGTGGGGACTAGACTAACCCACGTTGGGGGAACCAGGATAACTCTTTTGTGTGATCTTTCTTCCTTATCTCTTTTATATTCATATTGTTCACACACATTCACTATCACTATTTTAAATTTCATTTAAACTCTTAACATATTTGTTTGAGAACTTTTTAATAGGTAATTTTTATTACATCACAATTCAAACCCCCCTTTCTTGTGATATTATTTATCTTCAATTATGATTTAGTGAAATCAATGGATAAAACTCATACAAAGCTTCTCACAACAACTATATGTCGGACTAACCTAGGTTACGTACGGCGTTTTTCAAAGAAGAGAGTAGTAACAGTTAGGTTTCAAACTTTAATTTTATTAACCATTTTAAGAAACAAGTAATTAGAACAACCAATGAACTGATATAATTTTGGGTTGTTAGTCGTACTTTTAATCTACAGATCAAAATTCAAGATTATCTCAGTTGAAAAAGCATTAATGAACATGCATGGACTAATTTAAATCGGGCACAATAAAAGTATAAACTAAATGAAAACTTTCTTAATAGAATCCAACAAATAAGAAGGGGTTCATCATGGAACCTCAATCAAGAGGTTTAGTTGCTTATGGCAAGAGACATCATAACAAAACAATAGAAAAACATACCCTAGAGAGAACAAGAGAAAGAAGAAATTCTGCCTTGAAACTCCGATGCTTGAACCTTGCCTTGAATCGCCAATGTTCTAAATGATAAATAATGAATGCAAGAGTCTCTATTTATAGAAAATGATTACTTAGGGTTTAAGAGAAGAAAACTGAGTTTTTTTTGCACCGATCCAATTTGGAAAACAAGATGCAGGAAATTTATGCTCGCATCTGTGGGCAGATGAAGCCTCCAAGGGCGCCTGTGGCAGCCCCTGAGGTGTGAAAACTTGCATTTTCATCCTGTTTTCGATCGTTATTCTGTCTGGAAACTTTTAGGAATTTGAAATGAACTTTTTTCGCTTTGTATTGTCTTCAAAAACCTTATAAGAACCATTGAATTCAATCTTCATATCCTTGATTTACATGATTCATCACTACAAAACACTTATAACACCTATGGAGTTGCATGATTTAGAATAAAAGTGAATCACAACGACTCGAATGAAAATAATACAAAAAGTTCCTCAACTCATTGACAACTCCTCTAACTGACCTAATTTGTCTTCATATGCAATGAATGATACTAAAAACATAGTTGAAAACATCATATGTTATTCCATCATCAAATGGTATGCCTCTATTAGCATGAGTTTGTGCAACATGCCTTACAACTACCTTACCACTTCTGCAGAGCAGTTTGATGGAAGAAGAATACTTAGTTCATGAGGATCGAGTATGGTTGTGTTCCGACGAATTTGCAGCATCACCCATCATCATCAAAATCTATTGAATGTAATGAGAAGAAAATGATTTAGATAATAATAATAAGAAGAAGAAGAAGGAGAAGAAGGAAAAAGAGCTTAAGGAGAAGAACGAGGAGGAGAAAGGAGAACAATAAGGAAAAGGAGAAGAAGAAGAGATGTACTTTGAAATTTCAATAAACCTAATTTCCTTTAAACAAGTGTACTTTTAAATTCATTAATCATGATTAAGTTGCTAAAAACAATCTCCAAATTTGAAGAATAAATTTTAACACTATATTTATTGTTCCTTTTTCATTACAATCTTAATATTTAAAAAATAACATAAATCTCGATAAATTTTATTATTTTTATTAATAAAAGCGGAAATCTTGACGATATATAACATACTTAAGAGTAAGTCTTACATAGACACAAACCTAAATAAAATTTATTTGGATACAAATACATGAATAGTAAATTTTAAAAAAGAAATGATATTAAGTGATATAACTAAATTATTTCTCTTTTAAATTTTATTATTTATATGTGTGTGCCCAAATCTTTTTAATTTAAAGTTGTGTCAAACTAAATATTTTTCCGTACTTAAATTTAAAACTACTAAGTGTGACTACTTTGTAGTTAATGATAACTAGGATACTTTTCATTAAATTTATCTCTAGTACATAGTAATTGACTGTCATCTTCAACATTTCCTAAAAGAGGTGTGAAGTATCTTCACTCCTAAGATAACAAAATAAAATAAACTCTTCACTTGTAAGATGTTTCAATGAATTTGATTAATATTCATAAAAACATTAACATAACAATAGTAACCCATTAAGTAATAAATACAACAATAACATTATTACAACTTACCAGTTTAATTATTGAGAAATGATATTTTGATTTTCAGTATCAATTTTTCATAAAAAAAAATTTACATCAATTTTGCTTAATGTGGTTTAAACATGTAATTCTTTAAAAAATATGTAATTCTTCATGATAAAAGTTTAAATATATAATAACACAAAAAAGTTTAAATATGTAAGTTTTTTTTAAAGATGTTTCATATGTAACCAAAAGTGTTTAATTAATGATTAAAATATAATAAAGTATTACAATAATTTATCAATGATTTATAGACATAAACAATTAACCATAAGGTTGAATGCTATTAACCATCTATTAAATATAATTAACCCTAAGTTTAAAAGGTGTTAATCATAATAAGTTAAAGTTAATATTTAATTTCAAATTCATACTTTAAAATTACAAATTCGTACTTAAATTCACACAAGTTTAAATCTGATAATATCGATTTTATCGGTTGAACTAGATCTTACGGACTTATATGATACGATCCATCTTACTAAATTTTTTCTTTCATTTTCCTTGTAAATTGCCGTCCTTTCTCTCTCCTCTTCTCTTCTCTTCTCTCTCTACACATACAGTGCCATTGACCATTGTGCTGTCCAAATTCACAAGCTTCTCTCTCACCAACTTGCTTCTACTTCTTTATCTTCATCAACTCAAACAAAGCAACCATTTTTCCAAAGCTACCCTTTATCTTCTACCACCTTTCACTTCTCATCTGCAACATTTTCCAGATTTGAATTTCTGGGTTTGTTTCTTTTCCAGCTTTTTTTTCACTCTTTGTCTTTTGTTTCTGTTGAAACAAACAACGTTGGTGTTAGTGTCTTATGTTTTTTTTTTGTCTTTTTGATGATTGGATCATGTAATTAATGTTGTTTATTATGTTCTGATCCCATATTTAAAACAACCTTAATAAATGTTTTAGTACTAGAACAAATTATGGTTTTTTTCAAGATCTAGTTAAGTCAAAGTCAAACTATGATGGATACAAAAAACCCATCTGCGAATTCTTCAAAGTTTGAAACTTTCATGCATAATTCATCATCAAGAAGAAGTTCTGGTAGAAATTCAACAAGGGAAGTCACTTTTGGTCACTCTGAGTCCAAACCTGTGAGACATGGATCAAAGGGTGTTGATTCTGAAGCATTCAGTATGTCTCAGAAAGAAATCAGTGATGAAGATGCTAGGTTGATTTATGTTGATGATCCTGATAGAACAAATGAGAGATTTGAATTTGCTGGGAATTCGGTTCGGACCGGAAAGTACTCTTTTATAACTTTTCTTCCTAGGAATTTGTTTGAACAGTTTCATAGAGTTGCTTATATTTATTTCCTTATAATTGCTATTCTTAATCAGTTACCTCAACTAGCTGTTTTTGGTAGAGGTGTATCAATTTTGCCATTGGCTTTTGTTCTTCTTGTTACTGCTGTTAAAGATGCATATGAGGATTGGAGGAGACATAGATCAGATAAAGTTGAGAATAATAGGTTAGGATTGGTTTTGGTTAATGGTCATTTCATTGAGAAGAAATGGAAAGATATTAGAGTTGGTGAGATCATTAAAATCAATGCAAATGAACCGATTCCGTGTGATTTTGTTTTGTTGTCGACGAGTGATCCTACCGGTGTTGCTTATGTTCAAACTCTTAATCTAGATGGTGAGTCTAATTTGAAGACTAGGTATGCAAAACAAGAGACTCAATTTAAGTTTCATGAAAAGGAGAGGTTTAGTGGTTTGATTAAGTGCGAGAAACCGAATAGGAATATATATGGATTTCAAGCTACAATGGAGGTTGATGGAAAGAGATTGTCACTTGGTTCCTCAAATATTGTACTTAGAGGATGTGAACTTAAGAATACTAATTGTGTCGTTGGTGTTGCCGTGTATTGTGGTCGTGAGACAAAAGCTATGCTCAACAACTCAGGAGCTCCGTCTAAGAGGAGCCGTCTTGAGACACAAATGAACTCTGAGATCATCATGCTTTCATTCTTTCTTGTAGCTTTGTGTTCAGTTACTTCAGTTTGCGCTGCTGTTTGGTTAAAGCGAAACAAGAATGAATTGAATCGATTACCTTATTATAGGAAATTGGATTTTTCAAAGGGAAAAGAGGAAAGTTATCAATATTATGGATGGGGAGTGGAAATCCTTTTCACATTCCTCATGTCGGTTATAGTAGACCAGGTTATGATCCCGATATCCTTGTACATTTCTATGGAGCTTGTTCGTGTTGGTCAGGCCTACTTCATGATCAAAGATTCTAGATTGTATGATGAGGCAACAAATTCAAGATTTCAGTGTAGGGCCTTGAATATCAATGAAGATTTAGGGCAAATTAAATATGTCTTTTCGGACAAAACTGGCACTCTGACTGAGAACAAGATGGAGTTTCAATGTGCTAGTATTTGGGGTGTCGATTACAGTTCTGCAAAACCCAACCTTGAGAATGAGCAAGTTGAATACTCTCTTCAAGGTGCAATTTCTTCGTCAAATATGCCTGTCTGTTATTCTAACATACTTTTAGCGTTAAGTTTATTGTATTTGATCTCTTTTAATTAACTTCGCATTTTTTTTTTTTTGTGTCGTTATTTGGTCT
>Ga0315914_1007864_pt1 | contig 14548 bp, 8 predicted proteins | sample MpolenodulesMG_FD_203920 | JGI IMG/M metagenome (GOLD analysis project Ga0315914, IMG submission 203920) | Medicago polymorpha root nodule microbial communities from Los Angeles, California, United States - elongated nodules | ecosystem: Host-associated > Plants > Roots > Nodule | place: USA...
AGATCAAGGGTTCGAATCCTGGCAAAGAAATAAAAACATTAACATAACAATTAATATACTAATATTTCACACCTTTTTTTTAAAATCATATATAAAATAATATTTACAAGTTTGCCACCTTGTTTTTTATTTCATATTTGACCCCATTTATTATTAAAATCAGGTTTTGAAATTTACTCACAAAAACAAAATTTACAATATATTTATAAAACTGCCACCTTATTTATATTTCACACCTTTTTTTTAATAAAATAGGTATAATACACATAATTCTTATGTCAATTTTGCACTAGTGCGTGAAAATTTCGCTAGCTTATCCATCGTGATAACTAGCATTATTCTATTGAAATACATCATTTGTAGTGACCAGAAGATCCATCATTATTTTTATATTATTTTTCTTCTCTCCAAATTATGTGAATTGATCATCTTTATTTTTCTTTCTCTTTTTCTCTTATTGCTTCTTTCTATGCATGTAGAGTTGTTCACAATAATAGTGGTCATACTTAAATATGTTACTGAATTTCAAATGCATATGAATTGCAATCAATCGCAACAAAAAACTTGTGCATCGCACGAGTTAGAGTATAGTAATAATAACAAAAATAATATTCGCAAGATTGACTCTTGTGATACGCTTCATTTAGAGATGTGGGTTATCTATTTGGCTCTAGAGTTGACTTGGAGGGGAGGCATTTCTAAGTAGTGTGTTGAATGCGATTCAAAGTTATTTATTGACATGGAAGTTTACATTAAATTATCAACGTCTTCTTTGTTGAATCAAAAAGTACAAGAAAGTTTACATCCCATCTCTGACACTAACATAAAAATAACTAATGCTAATTAAAACTCTCTTCAAAGGAAAAATGATTAGGTCTTTTGAATCATATGTCTCTCGTTGTTCAGTAAACTGCATCTATCTTCTACACGTATTCCTATGTTTAGGACAAATTAACAAATTGTTCTTATCAATCCTTTGACTCAAAACTCTTTTCGAAAGTTATAACACCCTAATCTCTTAAGTGAGTCTGTAACTATTGAAGGTTTGATATCAACGTTAATTTAAACGTCATAACCTAACAATCATCTATCCTTAGATTGACCCGTTAAATTAACTAAAATTATTACATCCAATTCAATAGCTAATGTCAGTAGTCAATTGATATTTGAAATCAAATTATATATGATCAATATACAAAAAGTATTAAGAACAAATAATTCTGAATAACAATAGGATTATCATTGCATTTGAATAAAGTTTCACAGTTACAAATTTCAAACATATCAAGATAGATCCATCTAAGACACAATCACTATGAATTTAGCTACTCATGGCTAAAGCATAAATAACTAATATAAAAGAAGATAACATTACATAAAATATTACCAACTATAAGTTGGATGGAAAGCCACCACTTAATCCTAAACTTCTAGCTGCAAAATGTGTCTTTTAGATCCATAAATTTACAAACCTTGCTCTGAAATGAAGTTTTTATTATATAGACCTCAATATGGCATGAACAAATCCAGGGGTGGCCCTGAGGTGGGCGGAAGGGACGGCAGCCCAGGGCACCTTTATTGTAGGGGCGCCAAAATTATTACTTTTACTTAATAATTAGTACTATATAGATATATTTCTTTTTAATTCGGTTTGATTATGTATATTGAAAATATATTTTTAGAGAACTTTGATTATAAATGAATCTTTTGCAACAAAAAATACAAGAAGAAAACTATTGGAATAATTAAAGGGAAATGTTAACGTGCAGTGGCGGAGCCCTTCATGGGCTAGGGTGGGCCACGGCCCACCCGGAAAAATTAAAAAGTTACTGACCGGATGTCTACTTTGCGAGATTTTAAACAATTTTGCTACAACTTTAGTGTTCGACAGATCCAAATTCGCACTAATTGGTTTAGTGGCCCATCTGGAAAATTAAAAAGTTAAAAATCATAGGTCTATTTTGTGAGTTTTAAACAATTTTTCAATAGTTTAGGTTTTCGGCGGTTCCAAAAGTGACATGTGATTTTTTTTCATGCTGATACTTGGCTGGTTAGCAGAGGTTTACATACCTCCTATTTTTGTGGTGTTTTAAATCTCTTTGAAACCTGAATTTTTTAGTCAAACCTTGCAATTTTAACTTCATGCTTAAGACTTATTACTACTTTAGTTTTATGTTTACAAATTATTGTTTATAGTTTGTTTTAACAGCCCACCCAAACTATTTTTTCTGGCTCCGCCACTGTTAATGAGTGTCCCCGGAGCACTTTTAAGGACCATAAGTAGTAAGTATTTATAAAAATACATGTAATCAATGCATTGGAAATCGAAATGTTTGACTTTTTTAAAGAATAAATACTCATTTTAGAATGCATAAAGAGTGCCCCGGGAACACTGGGTTAATAAGACTCTTAAACCCTTAAAAATAAAAAAATCCAGGACATAATTATAAGGACACAATTTTATTGTTTCGCTTAGGACCCCAAAAATCCAAAAACCGGCTCTGCACAAATTGTGCCATGATTTTTAAAAATCGTGTCATGATTTTTAAAAATCGTGTCATGATTTTGCATTACAATCAAAAGTGTGCTATGATTTTCAAAATTATGTGGTTATGGTTTTGGTTCGAATCTTTCAATTCTTAAAATACTCCTTCATTGATAGAATACTTCAATTCTTTCTTTCCTTCGTTCTTATATGGTTATGGTTTTGCCAAGCCGAGGCAGCATATCAATGAAAACTTGCTACCACTAAAAAAAATTGTTTTGGAGATGCTGAAGTCTTTTTTTTTTTTTAAAAAAAAGTCCTACTTGTCCATCAATACTGACACCGGTGATAATTGAACTTAAAACTTTGAGAAGAACATCACTCCATGAGGCTCTTAATGCCGAAGAAGTCAGATTCTCTTAGCTCAAGTATTTTTCGCTCAAAAAATACACAAAACTCCTATGTGTGCGTCGGGTAGCCCTTCCTACGCACTGTGCGTGATGAAGAATATATGCTTCTCACAAAAAGCCTTAATGCGCATCGCGCAAGCTACTATTTTCGCTCAAAAAATACACAAAACTCCTATGTGTGCGTCGGGTAGCCCTTCCTACGCACTGTGCGTGATGAAGAATATATGTTTCTCACAAAAAGCCTTAATGCGCATCGCGCAACTGGCAGAACCTCGACATCCCAGAAACCAATCTCTTAAGGTATAAACAACATACTAATACTATGATGTGTTAAACAAAATTAGCAGTGACCAATAAGCTAAGTGACCAAACAAACAACAGACAATAAAGATAAGATAAAGTAGAAGAAGAACATGGTGATATTTGTTTACACAGTTTGAGCCAAATTGACCTTCGTTTCGAGGAGAGAGTAGTTCTCCAATCCACTTTCAATTAGCCTACATCAATGAACCTAATTTCTACCATTTTCTCAATCTCTTCGCTTGAACAGTAGACTCGATGATTTCACTCACCAAAGAGTTTAATTATAATGTTTGCCAACCCAAGATTAAAACTCAAAATCACTCAACCCATGGTCTTCTATTCTCCCAAGGGTTCCTCCTTTTAGTCTCTCTCAGGTTGCATTCTACAAAACCTTAAAGTGCACTATGTATGTACAATGTTTGCACCAACTGCCTCGCGGGTAATGTCCTCCTCGTGGATGAGCTTATTGCAGAACTTGGCGTTGCTGTTGTGGCATCCGCCTCTCACATGAGCCCACCTGCCTAACGGGTGGGGCAGAAATGGAACTCGACAGAAAAACAGATTTTGAGTCATCTTTAACTGAGACCAATGTTAGCAAGTTCATTAAATTTCTTATGTTAATTGTTATAGACACTTAGCCTCCGAATTTACTACCTGAAGTGTTACCAAATATCCTTGAAGTATGAGTGAATAAAAGAATAAATTTTGCATTGTAACTGAGAAACTAACTATTGGAAGCTTTACTTCACATGATATTGATATCCAATCCAAACCTTAATTAGGTTTCCCTAATTGACTCGTGTGTTATATAAGTTTAAGCTAAAGAACAAAGATGACAGAAAATCAAAATGAGCATGAATAAGGAAGTGCCAGCCACGGATCCATGTATATTGCATTCGGGGCAAGTGCAACCACTGAATTAATTATTTTGTTTCTTTCAAAAAAAAAATTCTTTTGTTATAAATTATTCAATAGTTTTATTTCTGTTCTATGAAAAATCACATATACAATTGTATGAGAGATAAACTGCTCTTGGTTAGGACAATGCATAATATATGCAAGGTAGGAGGTTTGAACCTTGGACACCACAAAAAAAAACTGCTCAATAATTATTTGGTCACGTACATTTAGAAAATGTATTTGATAGTGTAAATTAAAAAAAAAATTATATTGTAATTTTAAAATATAAGTACATGTGGAGAATTACAATTCATAGATTTTTTTAAAAAAAATTATAAGTCATAGATATCTAGGTGTCTTTAATTTTTAGATACCAAATAGTATAACTTTCTTAGTTTAAATTTTTACCACTCATACATTGATTTTTTTTATAAAAATAAAAAATAAAATTACGGTATAAAATCTTGCCACCACCGATTGAAATTTTTCGATCTATCACATTAAGTCACCATCTTTCTATAAACTAATGTTACCCGCTAGCTTTGTCAAATGCTTCTCGACGTTTTATGAACCGACATTGTTATATTACATCAAAGGATCAAACGATTTTGCATTGGCAATAAGGAGAAGATAATCTGCATTCCAAGGATTAAAGACAACTAAAATATTGCTATAAACCTCAAGATGCAGATTATCTACTCCTATCCCCAATATTTCTACCGACTCCATCATTACGACATATATCTCTAATAGAAAATGGAAACTATCAAGTTGATTTCAGTTCTGCATTGGTGATAAGGAAGAGATAATCTGCATTCCAAGGCTTAGATACAGTTACGCATTGGTTTTTCTAAACCTCAGGATGCAGATTATCTCATCTGATCCCAATATATCCTCATTCAACAAGTGTGTTTAGTGTTGGTACTAAGGAAGATCTAATTTGAATCCCAAGGACTCCAATTGCAAGTAGTATTAAGAAAATGGGAGTACAAGACAGAGCATGAGCAAATACTATAAGGACGAATACTTGAGTTAGGTTTAATTGAGCGTCATCTGCATCATCATAGGAGTTTATATTCTGCTTCAAATATATTCGATTAAGAATTGTTTGCCAATCATTTTTTTAGGATTCTTAACTTGACCGCTTTCCTGAAAAGTATATAGATCACTTATTCTTGACAAAATGTCACATTCAAATTCAATATGTAGGCTTATACTGAAATTTGTCTTTTTTTCGATCAGAATAGATACCAACATATGCAGAGCCACAAGGATGCACTACCCTGCAATGAGATTATCTAGCTTCATGGAAACACTTAATTCCATAAAGAATATGTATCAACAAATCTAACATTTTTGGCAGATGTTCTATACGTGAGGACCATTGAGAACGTTATTCTTGAAGTTTATTTGAATGGTATAGAATATCTCAATTTGTTGAGGACAAGCCCATAATTGTCATGGTAGACAGGAGGACCATTTTATTTATATTTTTGAAGGAAGGAGGACCATTTTGTTATCATTATTAATTTATCACAAATAAAAATAAATTCACGATCATTATTTTTTGTGTAACAAGGTATTCTCTACGTGTATCTAAAGAGACAAATTCATCGAATCGGATAAGAAAACAATGGACGGTAAAGTCCTCCTTCAAGAGTTTTAAAGCTTTACCTTCTTAGGGTAGGATTCAAATCTAATACCTTCGGTTAAGATGGAAGAACCTAAATCATTTCATACATGTGCTCTTGGGTTCATGATCATTGTTAAAAACTAAATTATGTTAGAACAACAACTTGTAACATAAGATAAAAGAAATGATAAAGCACATACAATGAAACATGATGCTTGGTTTCGAAGTTCGTCCAAGTATGCCTACTTCTCCAGCTAAAGTGCAGTTGTGGTTACGTCTTATTGATAGTGAATAGGAATAGGGTTTACAGTGTTACAATTTACGTATAAATACTATCATCCAAAATACAATGTTGCAGTTGCTTTATTCATACACACACACTTCCACCGTAGTTTCCACTGAATGAATAGGACATAATACCGTATGACCGTTATTTTCAAGAACACTTTCAGCAGTAGGTGTCGGTAACTTCAATAAGCATCAGTTGTGATACTACTTGTTGAAGAGTTCGGGGAGCTGCAATTGGCTAAACCTTCAAGAATATTAAGACCACGTATCTACCAAACAACTTAATGCATTAGGTCTATGGGTTATCTTTCTTATATATCCAACATTCCCTCCAGTCATTGTCAATATGAGACTAACCACTCTCACCACAGATTCCAAAATCTCTTCCTCAAGTGTGACTCACCCACAACATTAGACTCACGCATCCCTTCCCATTTGACACTCCCTACGAGACATACCCAACAATCTCCACCTTGTATGAAGATTTATTGTATGACATTCACATCTTGACAACTAGCCTTACAACTCTTGTTTAACTCTGAGAAACATGTAACAAGTCCATGCTTAGTGGGGGAGCATAAATGGGATCCTAGTGTGGATCAAGTCTAGTGATGTTGGTGACTCACACTTGAGCGGGAGATTGTTGAAACCACAAATGAGAGTGGTTAGTTCAACATTACCGCTCTCAGCGCTTCCCGAACCTCACAACAAGTGGTATCATAGTCGATGGTTACTAATTAAAGGGGACGACTAGTGACAAAATTCTTCTTGACAATGGTGGTTAGGTTGCATGTCCCATTGATGCATCGACAAGGGAAGTCAAATTTTATATGGACGAAAGAAATCTTTGGCTTTAGGGGGAGTATACTTCATATGAATGGATGGACTCACACTTGTGAGGGATATTGCTTGTATTGAAGGTGAGAAAAACACAAAATGGGGGGAGGGGGGTTGAATTGTGTTAGCTTTTTCTTCGCTTTCTCCTACTGAAGTCACTATTCAGAAGCAGATAGAATTCAGCTTCTGAGGTGATGTTTAGAATCTAAATGCAGCGGATAAAAGAGAGAGAGAGAGAGAGAGAGAGAGAGAGAGAGAGAGAAGAAAAAAAACACAAAGCAATTATAAAGGGTTCCTTGAACAAACCGGAAGTAGTCCTGTCCCCCTTGCACTTCCAAGGAGAGTTCACTAAAATGTAATATCTGATTACAGATGCTCACTGCTAAAACTAGCAAGAGACTTCAAACTACTCAAGCACAACTGCAAGAGATTTCCTATGCTCCTGAACTAAATCAAGAGACTTCATATGCTCAAACACAACTGCAAGAGTCTTCTATTCAAACAGAATTACAAAGAAATATGTTGGAGGTTGAACACTTGATATACAATCAGTGGTGTTCACAATACAAATTAGATACAGACTCTTAAGACTCTAGAATTTCTAAGATATGAAAGTTGTTAAGAAATTCTAAGTGAACTTTTGATGTAGAACAATTTCAGCAGAGTTTTATGAGTCTTGTCATTCTCTAAGTCTTCACTCCTTTATATAGAGGTGTGAAAGAGACGTTGTTGAATTGCCAGCACATCAAAAAGAGTCGTTTAAGCTTGATCAAATCACTAATGATCTTATGCCTGATTTGGTTATTGACCTATTCTATTACTATTGTTGGGACAAGAGATTCACGTTCATTCAAGCTTGCAAAGGTTATAGACCCACCTAACACATTAGGGGGTTGTATATAGAGAAGAGTGTTAAGTACCAAGATATTTTGAATTCTGCTCTTCTCCCAGCAAGTTTCGCTCCCACCCAACCAAACTGACCAAAATACCCTTGCGTTAGTTAACTAACGCAAGTGTAAATTTAACATGACTTAAAATTACGTTTGTTTTACACATGCGTGACTTAAGTCACGTCGTATGAGTTAACTCACGCAAGTGTTACACCCCGCGTGAGTTAACTCACGCTAGTACAAAAGTGGATATATGTTTTTTGTTGTGTGTTTTAATGTTTTTTGAACTATGAATTGCTTGCTTATTTTGTTTTTCACTTTATTGCTTAAATGTCTTTTATAAACTATCCAAGAAAAGGTTTGAGGTGTTATACTATATTTATGGGTCAACTAGCAAATCCACTTAAAAAACTAAACATTTCATAAATGAGAATGCAGCACGCGTTACTGGACATATATGTGCTAAGGATAAGATGTTGCATGCAGCACAGCACGTGGAACCAATAAGAAAGAAAACAAGTCATGTTTTATATAATTGTTGCAGCATGTTCATAGACAAAATAAGGAAGAAAATCAGCTTAAGTTAACTCACGCATGTATTAATGCCTGTGTGAGTTAATTCACGCAATGTTTTACACTTGCGTGACTTAAGTCACACCGCATTAGTTAACTAAAGCATAATTTTACACATTCATTAGTTAACTAACGCTGGGGTATTTTGGTCAGTTTAGTTGGGTGGGCGTAAAACTTGCTGGGAGAAGAGCATAATTCAGATATTTTTATAGCTATTTATCCAAACGTCGTGAAACTAAATAATCAATTGTAGACATTAGACCCAGATACCAAGTACTTTGTTTTATAATCAATGTTACCTTTTCTTGCTTATCCTTAACAAAATGGAATACTATGCCATGCCTTTTAAATCAGCTTCATGCAGAATATCATTCGTATATATGGTCCTCAAGTACAGCATATGCACGAACTACAGATGATGGACCTGGTTAATATATGCCATATGCAGTCGTGAGTTGTTGCCACTTGCAAGGAAGCCAAACATTTTTGCTATTTGTAGCATGTAAATTTGATAGCCTGATATATTATAGCCTCTACTCTTGCGTAAGCTATAGTGACCGAAAGTGCATAGACATGAAAAGGATTGTGGTACTATTGATCATATGATTCGTTTCTCATGCTTGGTCTGATTAAATCAAAAGTGAAAAGAATAGGCATGCATATTTATTTTGACACATTTGATTCCCCTCTTCATAAAATATATCTATGATTCCTAATCATGTAAGCAATCTATCTTCTCTTTGCTTATTGAATAATTGGAAAATTAGGGATTTGGGTAATAAAAAGGAGAAGAAAAAAATTTCACCTGACTGTGTTGAGCAGTGAAATTGAGAACAAAAAGGAAAGTGTTATGGTGAGGTGAAGCTGAGGAGGAGATTGCAGATTCAAGAGAGGTTAGGGGAGGAGGAGATCGCCGGATTGAGAACAAAAGGGTGGTGTGTAGTTTTTTTTTCTGTGTTATGTCTATTTTTTGGAGCCGGACCATATTTTTCTCTATTCTGTATATTTTTTTTTTAAGTGGGTTAATGAGCTATTGGGTTGGTCCATATACAAAGAAAGTATGGGTTGAGTCAGGGCATGTGTCCAGGCTTGTTGAGGGTAAGATCGCCCCTGTCCACATATAATATACACCTTTTTAGTTTTTGATTGTTTTAGTCATGCAAAAAAATTTGTTCATATTAAAATTTGTCCTTGTAATATTAAAGTCGTTATTTACTTGTCCCCATTAGCATAGCTCGGTTGGCAAGGACAGTGCATAATACATATGTAAGGTTCGGGCTCAAACCTCGGACACCACCAAAAAAAAAGATTGTTATTTACTTTTGAGGATTGAAATCAATATTATAAATGTTAAATATATCAAGATCAATATTAACAAATTTTGTAAGGATTCCTTTGAGAAACAATTTTGTAGAGATTAAAACCAAACAACAAAATACTGTTGTTCATTGTCAAGTTATTTTGTTCATTGTCAAGTTATTATTGCTTATAACAATCTTTACGTGTATGCAATAATTGAAATATGACAATTAAGAGCCTTCTTGAATGGTCAAATGAATAGACTGTGTGGAGACCATCGAACAAAGTACAAATTCAAGTGGGGCTTTCTTTCCCTTTCAATAGTTCATCGTCATTTTTGGAGATTGAAAGAGAAAAAGAGTAACATTCTTTAGATTCTTACTTTACAGATATTGGAAACTTCAAACACACTGAAACAATTACTGCTCTTCATCACAGCTACAGTTTTCTGTGTACAATAGGAAAAAGTGTGTATGTAAATACTCATCACATACGACGGTATAGACTGTAAAAGAAATTTTATCATTACCTTGTGACCCCGCCTTCGATAAGCATGTGCTACTCCATGAATTTAGTCTTTGCCAGATCTGATCCTTCATATACCCAAACGTTGCTTGCTTGTGTCTTCCAATCATAGATGGTACGGTAGCCCCAAATATTTACTAGTTCCTAGAACTGCTTGGACGCCAAGAATTTGCGTAATGGAAGTGCGCGTTAGTTGATCAATCGGTATACTATAACGAATTTCAAACTTCGGGAGACTTACTGCTTGACCTGATGTTGCCTCATATGTCGTCAAGATATTTTTCATAATATGTGCTTCAGATTCAGTTCCCCTGAAAAATAGAAAACAATCATCGGCGAATAAAAGGTGAAACACCATTGGTTCATTAACTCAAATTTGTATGCCATGTAAATCACCCTTCCTCTTAGCTTGTATGATAAGCGCAAACAGTCCTTTGGCACAAAGAATAAATAGGTACAGAGATAATGGATCTCCCTGACGAAGACCCCACCCTGTGATAATCGGACCACCCAAATTATTATTGACGATGACAGAATAGACCACGGATTCAACACACATAAAAATTCACCGAACCTATTATGGCACAAATCCCAATTTCAACACGACTTCCTTCATATACACACATCAATTTTATCTGTGTTTTACTTATATCCAATTTGAGTGTGATGTTATTGTTACTCTTGTGCCGATCCATTTTCATATGATGGACAACTTCAAATTCGGCCAATGTATTGTCCATAATAGATTTGATAGATACAATTGTTAATTGGTTGTCATAAACGCATTTGTTGGAGCACCCTATTCAATCTCTTAGCATAACAACTTATATAACACATTACAAAGCGCAATTGGCCTCCAATCCTTCATCGACTTATGTTGCTGCCCTTTTGGATCAAGTGTTATGTTGGCAGTATTCAATGTCGGAGAAAACACATTTTCATTTAACCAGCGGCAAATAATCAGGGGCTACAAATATTCCAAAATTGCTGATAAAATCCAGGACTAAAACCACTAGGCCGGGGGCACTTATCCGAATGCATAGAAAACATAGATTCTTGAGACAGTTCCGTAAGTTCCAAATTATCAGTATCATCAAATATATATAATTTTTATGTATTAAATATGCATGATATTTATTTAGCACGATATAATATTTATTGAATATACATGATATTTATTAACCACAAATTGTGTTCGAATATTTAATGAAAAATTGTGGTTAACGACACGTTAAAAATTGTGATTAATATCAATAGTTACGGAGTTACGATATTTTATTATATTCATTAACTATGCATATATATAATTAGCCACTTATTTCAACAAGATTAACCATCTAATTTCTTGTCAAAATTCCTTGTTAAACTTTAGTTTTAAAATATCATTTTTCTAACTTAAAAAACCCTATATTCAGTTTTGTCTAAGAGAGTATATTCAAGTTTGTATAAGAGTGTCCTTGTTCGATTTTTCTACACACCCTTCATTTTATCTTGATAATGCAAGGGATCCAGCCCCACCATATCCGTCCACAAGCTCTATCATTTCCAGAGTGTGAGGTCATATATTCCATTGAGAATTCCAGCATCAAACTTTACAAAAATCATGTGTAATTTGTGATTTCCAATCATAACGTGTGCAATATGATATTTTTATATAATTTTTTTGTTTTCATTCACGTCCATAGAAACTTCTTGAGGGGGAGGTTTGCACTCATTGCGGTTCTACTCGAGTCAATGTATTAGTCGTTGCAGTTGCACGTAGAGAATATCTGGTTCACATAAAAAAAAGTTTATGGTTATTTGAGATTTCATAAAATATATATATATATTATAACTCAATGTAATTAGGGTCTTTGATGTCCCCACTAAACGCCTCAATGTATTTCTATGGTTTAGGTCCTTTGAGATTCAGATTGTATGTTATTTTTCTCATACAATAATTCATAAAGGAAAGACTAGTACTCTTTCTAAAACTATATGGGAAATAACAATTGAGATTTTATGTTGTTACATAATATAATGTATTTCTTCCTATCTGGAAAAAAATAGCGCGCATTATAGCTGATGAAATTTTCCATTTGAATTTGTTACAATTAAATAATTAAGTAATATATGATATATTAACTAATGAACATCAATTTATTTTTATTTTGTTGTAATTGTAAATTAGTAATGAGAATAAAATGGTCCTCCTATATGCTGTTACAATTATGGGCTTGTCCTAAACAAATTGAGATATTCTATACGTAGCTTTCAAATTAACTTAAAGAATAACACTCGGTCCTCAAGTATAGAACATCTTTCTATGTGGAATGAAGTATTTCCATGAAGCTAGCTAATCTCATTATTGTAGTGGTTTGCTGGGTGCTGCAGCCTTGTGGCTCTGTATCTATTCTGAATGTGAAAAAGACAATGTTCTGTATAAGCCCACATATTGAATGTGACAGAAACTTTATATAATTTATCAACAATATTGTCGCAAAGTTGCCAGATAATTGGGTCCTATACAGTCACGGGTTCAATGCCTGGTCCGTGCATATGGAAGAACACTTATTGGGAGAGATCAATAATTTAAATGCATCTCCATACGTTACAGAGTTAGTTTCTATCCTTGGGCTCGAAGAAACCTTGGGAATAAAAGAAATGCACTATAAGATGAACGGGCATTGTTAATTTTAGGAAATATATATGTAGATATTATTAAGATGAATGGCCATTGTTTAATTTTAGGAAATTACATACTACTATCAACATACATATAACTAGGGGTGAAGTAGAATGCATATATGTGAGGAAAAGGATGGGGAGCTTTCAAAAGTAGCATTGTGTGCCAAAACATAAAAGTTAGGTAAGAAGATACAACATAGGGAATATGGCAAACATTATGGGACAAATCTAAAGCACTGCACAGATTGAGATGTAAAGAAAGATGATTCTTTGTTACAGATTGCTCTGCTTGTCAAGAATAAGTGATGTACATTCTTTTCAACAAAACAGTCAAGCTAAGAATCATTAAAAGAAAGTTTGGCTAAACCAATCTTAATCGAATATATTTGGGGAACAACATATAAATTCAAACGATGATCATGCAGATTTCAAGCATTCTTTTCCCTTGGATTATTTGCTCATGCTATTTCTTCCACTCTCATTTTCTTTGCAAATGGAGTCGGTGTTAATTGGTTGAGAATATATAGGGTAATCTGCATCCTGATGTTTAGAGCAACATTTGTGTTGTATCTAGTCCTTGGGATACAGGTTACCTTTTTCTTAATACCAATGTGAAATAGGGACTTGTTTAGTGAAAATATATTGGGTAAGGATGGGATAATCTGCATCCTGAGGTTTAAAACAATAGTTGCGTAATTTCCCACAAAAAAAATATATATAAATAGTTACGTAATTGTTTCTAAGCCTTGGAGTGCAGATTATCTTTTCCTTATCACCAATGCAAAATAATGAAACCAAATTGATAGCTTCTATATTTTCCATATAGGATTTCCTCATATGTTGGAGTCAGAATAAATATTGGGTAAGGATTAGCTAATCTGCATCCTGAGGTTTAGAGTAATATTTTACTGATCTCTAATCCTTGGAATGCAGATTAGCATTTCCTTATCGCCAATGCATAATATAAATTAACTAATTTGATGCGGTTAATGTTGTAATGTTAGTAAGATTTTAACTACTTTCAGAAATAGTGTATCCTTTCTTCGATTGTAATTCCCTTTTCATCAAGTGATTGGCGCTAAGGGAGGAACACTATCACTCAGTTATAGGTTTTCTAACTTCTTCGGTAGAGCGTTCGATACGGTTATTTTTAAGTTTTTTGAGCTACACTAACAAATAAATAAATAAAAATATATAAAGGTTGACTGATAAAAGAGATAAAAGGAAAACTATATTTATTTAATTGATTGAATGTGTCTAATTACAACGTATAAACTGGTTCTTTATAGAAAGAAAAAAAACTAATCCTATTAGCCAACGAGGTGGCCTGAAGTGTCAAGCATCTGCCCTGCTAATTTTGTAGGTGGTGCTTGAATTTCCCTTGTTGAAGGGATCTTGGAGCTTTGATGACATTCATCCATGTATTAATTTTGCCATAGTTTAGGAGTCAATTTAGAGTAATTTTAGAAAGTTTTCATTAGTTTTAGTTGAGTTCTTGTAAAAAAAATTGATGGATCGGCATGGAAGATAACTTATGAACATAAGGCCATAAACCATATCAAACCACCCAACACTAGTGCAAATCAGGGATACAAAACCTGTTTTTTTGAGATTTAAGACCTGTTTTTTGTGGGGTTATATCATCGGGTGTTGTAAGTTTGAGATACGACACCTGTTTTTTATTGGGTATAAAAACAACATATTGTACCTGTTTTTTCTAATAAACTGGTGTGATATA
>Ga0315914_1007865_pt1 | contig 14547 bp, 6 predicted proteins | sample MpolenodulesMG_FD_203920 | JGI IMG/M metagenome (GOLD analysis project Ga0315914, IMG submission 203920) | Medicago polymorpha root nodule microbial communities from Los Angeles, California, United States - elongated nodules | ecosystem: Host-associated > Plants > Roots > Nodule | place: USA...
AGAAGCAGTTTTTAAATATTGGTTTATAAAATGATTTTGTCTATTGGTTTATAAAGGTTTTGAGTGGCGCTTTTTCATTCTTAACCTATAGCAACGGGGTATTGGAACATCAGTTGCTAAATTTTATTTATAGCAACTCTTTTTTCTGCGGTTGCTAAAAGTGACCGTTGCTATATGGCAATTTTCTTGTAGTGTTTTCCCTCAAATTAATTCTCAGTGAGAAATGATTAATTTATCTTTCTCATCATTGCTTTTTATATTGACTATCTTAGAAAAAGGTAAAAATCTAGACAAACAAAAAAAAAGGTAAAAATTACTTCAAAATATTTGAATTTGAAAATAATCTTACAAAAATAAACACAATTTATTTATTTTTTGAAAAAGAAAATAAGAATTTAATGATAAATAATAATTTGTCATTAAATCAGAGAATATATTTTTTGAAGAAGTAAATTAGAGAATATGTTGGTCTCAATGATATGCCAAATACAGGGTTCCTTCAAAAATGTCAAATACAGTGTTTTTCTTAAGGTATTGTTCAAACAACTAAAAATTATAACTTTTGCATAGAGATATTTTTTGCTTAAATACACCTTGTATTGGAGGGACTATTGATTGGGTTTTTTTAATATATCCTTTTTAGTCTTTTCCAAAAAAAATTATTATTTTTACATGTGTTTCACATATATTTGTAAGATAAAGTTTTTTATAATATATTTCTTAAACAACGTTTTTAGGACATTTTTTTTAATAAAAAAAAACGTCCTTAAGACATTTGTTAGCAAAAACTCTTCACATTTTAATCTAAAAATTATGTTACTAGATGATGAAGAGGATAATGAAGTAGGTAATTGTCGGTGTTAAATGGGATACTATTTATTTACAAACAGAGAATGGAGGTCTGAGGATGAAAAGGTTGAAGGAGTTTTATATTTCTTTGTTAGGTAAATGGGTGTGGAGGTTGTTGGAAGAGAGGGAGAGTCTGTGGAATGTTGTTATTCGCGCCAAATATGGAGAGGAGGGAGGGAGAGTGCGGTTTGGCTCTCATGGTGGATCGGTTTGGTGGCGCACTTTGAACCAAATTCGATCTGGGGTGGGTTTTGTTGATAATAGGTGGATGTCTGACAACATTGTTAGGAGGGTGGGGGATGGCCGCTCTACTCTCTTTTGGGTGGATCCGTGGCTGGATGATTGCCCGCTTGAAAGGTCTTATAGTAGACTTTATCAACTAGCGGACAACAAACTAGTTACGGTATCAGAAATGTGTCAATTAGGGTGGGATTATGGAGGGGAGGCATGGAAATGGCGGAGGAGGTTATTTGCCTGGGAGGAGGGATTAGTCAGGGAGTGTGTGGACCGTTTGTCTACTTGTGTTTTGTAGGTTGGATCGATTGACAGGTGGGTGTGGAAGCTACACGTGACGCAGTGTTACACGGTTAAATCTGCTTACTCTTACTTAACAGCGAATAACAACAACTTTAATGAAGAGTTCGATACCTTTATGTGGCTTAAAGCAGTTCCCTTGAAGGTGAATATATTTATCTGGCGTCTCTTTTTAAATAGGTTATCCACTAAGGATAATTTGCTTAGAAGAGGAGTTATTGATGCTACTCAATTGCCTTGTGCGACCCTCTGTGGGGAATCTGAAGACCATATTCATTTGTTCTTTCGATGTGACGTTTATGGGCAGTTGTGGCCTTTGGTTATGAAGTGGTTGGGGTTCGAGGAGGCTCTTATTGGCGACACTATTTCTCATGCTCATCAGTTTCGTGACCTTGGGGGTTTTTCTAAAAACTCAAGGTGTGCATTTATAACGATTTGGACTTCCGTTCTTTTTATTATTTGGAAAGATCGCAACAAAAGGATTTTCCACAATAAGTTTGATACTCTTGAGACTCTTACTGAAAAGGTTAATATTGGTGGTTCAAGTCGTACTACATTTTGTTTGATTTTGATTACCCTGTTTGGAGGCATAATCCACTTTCTTGTCTCAAAACCATTGTGTAATTGTTTGTTTTATGCCTTTTTGGCTATTTGTGATTGAACTTATTGTAACAATTACTTTGCAGCTCCCTTAAGCACCCCTTGTGCTTGAGGAGTTGCATGTTGTTTGAATATAATTTCTCTTAACTTCTTCAAAAAAAATAAAAATTGTCGGTGTTGTTTCCCCAAAGAAAACGACATTGATGCCTCGGTAGGTCTATCCTAGTGATTTTTATTTTTAGGAGAGGTCTGTCAATGATTACAAGAGTCATTTTCATCAACAAAAACAAATTGATTACAGTCATTATTTTTGTCTTCCACTACGAATGACTCAAAAATTTACATTAATATTTTTTAATCAAATTTACTTTCGTATTTTGTTTGGGTACTGAAACGAATAATGAGCCATATTCTTTTTTGAGGCCAATAATGAGTCATATCCTATATACTATTGTGTTTATTTAATTTCAAATTATCTTTGTAAAGATTTTTAGAATAAAATAATAGAAATTTTGCATTCTTATGTGTTTTATAAGTTTTTTTTAAGGATGTGTGTTATAAGTTTGTTAAATTTTATTTTTGATATATAAAAGATTCATGATAAATAGACAACTTATTGTCTTAACAAAAAAAAAGAAGACAATTTATCGAGAAAAAAGGGTGAAAACCATTTCCCATTAAGTTAAGAATAATTCATGTACTCGATTCACAGGGTAAACAACGTTTGACCAGTACGCATGTCTCTACACACGAGATGGATTAGTCGTCTACCTTTGGTGGGTCGGAAAAAAAAAATGTTAACTATAAATGTTAACTATTTTTTTCTCTTAAAATAATTCTTGAAAATAATATAAATGTTAACTATTTTTTTAAGGCAACTAATTATATTTTAAAAAGCACCTAAAATAAAACTCATCCTTTATATATTCATGAGAAAAATTATGTTTTAAGAGTAAAAATAATGAACTTCAAATAAACACATGTAACTTTCATCTATCTTACCAACTCAATGACTCATATAGTCGTTTCCAACCTATATTTATCCATCTTTTAAAAAAAAAAACTATATTTATACATTTCTAATTTCGTTGATCTTCTTTTTCGGTACCTTGATCTACTCAACCCTACAAAACCACTACATAATACTTTTTCTAGGTATAGTGTTTGTTAGATCTACTCTTTGTAATGATTTGAAACCTTTGATAAAAAGGTCTTTTACAAATTATTAACATATTTGAGTTAACCTAAAGTGTGCAACTTTTTGACACCGAGTCATGATAAAATGTGACATATTGTTTTTATGTGGAAATCAAGTTAGATTTGAGTTACGGAATTTCAAGCTAGACATAGTCAATCCCACTTTACCAATAGCAAGTAGCATTGAGACTTTGAGAGTTAAGTGTACGTTAAGTCATTGAGCGGGAACCTAAGTCCACAACACATTGTACACAAGTTAACTAGAGCAACATGGTTTTTTTTGAGAGATACACTTACGAAATAATTCATATTTATTTGGCTTTTTTCTTACAATAAAACATTACTCCAAAGACAGACTGAGTTTCAATATCTTAAGGTTTGGTGAGAGCCAATAGATGTACTTATAAATCATTCAATAAAAAGGTTCTCATATTGATAATGTAAAAAAATGTTAACTATAAATGTTAACTATTATCCACGATTTTGCAGGTGAATAATTCCTTAACAAGTTAACCGACTTTCATTAACAATATTACATTAATATTATTAGTTTTTTTTACGAAATAATATTGTTAGTTATTACTCCCTTCATAAATTATTATTAGTTATCCATTGCTATATAATCTAATTAGTTGTGTGAGGCATGGGCCAATGCCGCTGCTTGTCCTCCCCTTCGTCCGTCCCTATGCTATTTTGAAAGACAGTAAGCTCCTCTAATGAGTAGGGCAGTGTTTAGGCAGGACCCTCTCCATTTTATTTTGTTTGTTCTCTCTCTTAGTAAAGTTTTAAAATATTATTAGGATATATATAAAAATGATTTGAACTTATTTAATATCACATTTTTTTTAATTTATATTCTAAAACCATAATAATAGAGAAAAATACAAAGTGAATCATCTCTTTCATTTTTCTCTCATTCTCTCTCCTAAATCTCTATCTTTATTTTAATTTCACTCTCACTTAATTTTATTTTTATTTTTAAAAAAAAGAAAGAGATTAAATTTAAAAGAGAAACGAGAATCAGGTGAGAGGGAAAGAGAAAAACTTATGAGTTAATCTATATAAAAAATGAAGAATTCTCAAATCATAACCGGACAAATGTTTGCTTTCTGTCTACGCTATATATGATTTGCTAAATGTTGAAATGATAGAAAATTGATAGAAAATGGGAGAAAACAATAGAAAACAAGAGAAAAAGAAAGAAAATTGGATATATGAACCATTGTTTCTCATTAACTTGCAATGGAAGCAATTACACGTATTTATATATTTTTCTTTAGAGATCAAGATAAGCTAGTGTGATCTTCACTTCCAAAGGCCATCTCAATCAACATAGAGGCTTGATTCTCATAGTAAAAATAGACCCTTAATAAAATAAAAATGTAATTTTTTTAAAAGAACAATCTTATATTTATATTGTAAATAACATTTATAAACATAAAAAATAGTCAACATTGTCACTAACATAAAAAGATCCGTATTCTATTCAATAAAATAAAAATACAACTACAAACTAATATCTTTATCAACATTGTAACTATTTAAAAAAGTCATCATTATCACAATTTTTGGGTTAGGCATGTCCATTAGGTTTTTTATTTTTTATAATATAACAAATGATGAGCAGTTCGTTTTAGATCCCTCTCAATATCTATTGGAGCATACATAATGTAGATCATTAATTTTGAGTAATGGATCTCACGTGTGGGTGAAGATCCTCTCCATTTCCTAAATAAATGGAGATTGTCAATTACTATAGTTTTGAAGTAAATATGTGATATTAAGGTTTTCTATTCTTGAAATATGTGCATTAATATCACATGTTTACTTCAAAACTATAGTAATTGACAATCTCCATTTATTTAGGAAATGGAGAGGATCTTCACCCCTCACGTGTATACATTACTCATTTATAATTTTTTAATAACAGTACTTAATAAACATTCAATCACTCTAATGCGACAATTTTGACAAACGTTCTAAATGAGTCCCACCAATAAACAAAACATGCCAAACAAACATTGCCAAATTGTTAATTTAATGAAAAGTATTGTGGAGTCCACTTAAGAATGAGATGCTTAAATAGTTAAGAACTCATCAATGAGGATGGTATCAGAGCCCCTAAAATTTTTGGTTGATAACTTTCATAGGACAAATTTTTAATTTTAACACCTCCAATAAATAATTCTCGGAGGATATTTTTTAGCACAAAAAAATATTGAGAGAGCCTGAAAATAAATCCTCACTGATGATTGGATGAAGATCCTTGAACCTATACATATACTAAATATTTTAAGGCTCCAATATTTTAAAGACACAACTTCATAGAGCTCTTTGCACTCTCCTAGAAACAGCCGTGACCTCAATCAATCATAACTAACTTTTCTAAACATAAGCAAAGTAGTTATAACTGATTTTCTAAGTTTATAACTGTCTCAATAGCTCGTAGCGCAAATAGCTAAGGTGTATACCGCTCCTCTTCTTCATCATGCTGCAAACTAGCTTCCAATGCATTTGTGTTATGCTTGAACAGCACATGAACATTTTCTGCGTGGAACAATTCTTACCTAGATACAACCCCAAATAAAAAATATTGGGGCACACATACATAAATGAAAAGAATTAAAAGAAAAACAAATTAGTCACATCATTTTTTACTTTTATCTTTAAATTTATCAAAACTATGTGTGTGTATCTAAATCATTTTTATTTGTTAGACTTTCTCCTAATCCATGTCTGGCCTTCTAGAAGTGACCTTATGACCCTGCTTGGTTTGACAGCCAATAAAATCAACAATAGTGACTATCCCATTGAGTGAAAAATGAAATAAAATAAAAGTGTTAATCTACCAAAATTTTAGATTTGGCTAATCACCGACTAAATAAACATGTTTAAAAAAATAGTAACACGTGATTTGACTTTTTACAAACCTCTTAGACCAACTAACTCTAATGGTATCTCAAAACTTGGTATCTATTAAGTATCCTTGTTGGAATGAAAATATGTTGGGATCTTATAAGACTCAAAGTCCCGTTTAAGACCTCAATTTTTGGTTCGACTCACTATCTTTTAATATTTAAAAATTGAAATGTAATGATATAAATTATTGATAGTTGATTAGTGGGTTTTATTTAAGAAATTTGAGTGAGATTACGAGTTTGAAGGATTGAGTGCTTATTATATACTACTATTAAAAAATTATAAATGAGTTATGTATGCACGTAAGATCCATTTATATACCAAAAAATGAGTGTCTCCATTTATATAGTAAGAAATTTTTAATTGTTGTCCCATATTTCCAAAATCAATTCCTATTTACTTTTCATTTTGTATATCTTTGGGTTCAAAGACAAAAATTGATTCTAGAGATACATAATTAATTCTAGTGATTATTTTTGAGTGAAATTAATTCTGTCATAAAAATTAATTCTAGTTAGAAATTAAAGCTTTTGATTTTATAATTGATTTTAACATTCAAATTTATTTATTCCTTAAAAAAAATTCAAATTTATTGTTCAACTCACTCACTTTTATAAACTATTCAAACATAAACAAGTTTTCCTTCGATTCATTTTTACCCAAATCAATTTTTGTCACTCATAATCAAACATACACTTTATTTCATACTCCTTTTTCTAGAAGCTTGACTGTTGTCCATATTTCACGCCTTAAAGAACAACAAAAGCGGTGGGAATGTGCTGATTCGTTTTGGCATAATAACAAACAATTGAGTAATTAAAGGTGTAAAATTAATTATGATGATACACTTCTATCTTAATATGAATCACTTATTAATCAACTTTTCAATTTACATTTAACAAAAATCAATTTACATGGAAGGGAATCCCGGTTATGACACTTTTGAAAGCAATCTGATTCGTTAAAAATAAAGGACGGGAAAATGTGATTTATGAGTCTGATTCATATATTTTGGTGGATTCTTTGTCTTTCCATCATCGCAGCGCTTCTATTTTTATTTCCGTATTATCACTCAGTTAGGCAATAAGCAATATGGTTGATCATATTTTAGTTAGAACGGTCGATTCATGAGTTTGTCACCATGTTTTTGAATTTTATCTTGTTTGTATTGGACATTTCTTAATTAAAAAATAATAATTCTTGTTGCCGTAAAACCAAAATATTTAGTTGATTTAAAATTTATATGAAAAATGCTAACAATATTTTTGGACGTTTTTTAAACAATTAAAAACAATAACATTTAGATAAAGATTAATGCAATTATGATTTTTACATATGTCTGATTTATTTTAAAGATAAAGTTTCTTATGGGTCCTTAAATAATGTTATCTTTAAAATATTTGTTAGCATAATCCTTCTCGTAAGTTTCAATTTATTTTAGTGGATGATTAGGTTTAGGGATGGCGAAGTAGATAATGGTCGGTACTGTTTTCCCAATGAAAAAGACATTGACGTGCAAGGTTGCAGCAAAAATGCAAGACTATGTTGTTGGTGAGAAGTGATATAGGTAGGTCCATCAATGATTTCATAGTCATCATACTTGTCTTCCACTACTAATGACTCGAATATTCACATTAATCTTTAATTTTTGTGGCAATGATTAACTTTTTTTGTTTTTTTTCTTTACCATGACAATTCTATGGTATCTAATTTTTTTTTAAGCAAAATGAAAAGACTGGGGGCATGCATGAGACCCCAGGTACAATCCATATTAGAATACATCGTGATAAACTATATCAAATGGACCAGTTCTATTCTATTTTAATAAATATTTACTAGTCACAGGCGCAATCTAGCGAACCTGCGTACGGGCACGAAACCAGGCTACAAAAAAAAATATGAAAAATGAACTCTTGCAAAAACAGTTAGGATTTAAAAATGGCGAATGGGTCGACCGCCAGCACGGTAACGAATCCAAGTGTCAACATCTCCCTGAACAAGCGGCAAGCGTAAAAGTTCTTTCGAGCAAGTACCAAAGTATAGGCATCCATAACTCCTTGAAACCTGCAGAACTCAAGAGTCTTGGAAACATCAGAGAATCAAAGGACATACAACCAAACACAATGGTTTCCAACAGACGGTAAGAACTCAGATCGAAGGATGAGTTCAATACGTTAAAAACCAAACCCTTTCGGGTTAATCGAACCACAGACCCTATCGGGTTAACAAATCAGACCCTTTCGGATTTTTGAAACTTAACCACCACAGGTCATAATCATCAGCCACCCCATCTCCGAAATAAAACAGTAGAAAAAACACACAAACCAAACTACCTTAGCCCTTGATGAATAACAACGAAGAACCGTCAAAACAAGCACACCACCGGCGACCCATAACACCAACGACGAACACAAAAGCCAAAAAACCAAACAACATCAACCCTTCCGACACGGTGGAGAACAATAACAACCTTAACCCAGCCGGCCAAGGAGCAAAACCCACCACCTCAAAGAAAAGGAACCGAAACAACTGCATAACCGCCAGACACCAGGCCTTCAGGAAACGCCGGCGAAGGAGTTTCTACCTTGTATAACCAGCCACTATGTAACACAATACTTTGTTGGCACAGTGTTTGTTAAATTTGTTTATTTTTGGTTAACGATTTATTCTTTCTAGTTTATAATGGTTTGAAACCCTTTGAGCAAATGGTGTTTTGACAAATTATTGGCATATTTTAGTTAGCTAATGAATGTACCTGAAGTGACTATTTAGATCCCTAGTCATGATAAAATGTGACATATTGTTTTTGTGTGGAAATCAAGTTAGAATTGAATTCCAGAATTTCAAAACTAGACGGAATCAATCTCACTATATAGTAGACTTGAGAGTAAGTAAAGTGTACGTTAAGTCATGAGCGGGACCCCAAATCCACCTGCAACACATTGTACTCCACAAGTGAGCTAGGGAGCAAAAGGATTTAGAACCTCTCTTTTTCATGTACACTTTTATTTTGAGAGATATACTCAATTACTCATGAAATAATTCATATTTATTTGGCATTTTTCTTAAAAATAAATATTCTGAAAAGAGCCGAACAAATTTCTTAAAAGGTATCTTACCCATTTTAAGAAGAAATAATTCTCCTTTAAAAAAGATATAATTCATATTTATTTGACATTTTGTTCGATTTTTACAATTTGCAATGGAAACTTTTAAGAATTTTCTTTTATTTTTGGACAAACAAAAATGAAATATATTAACCAAATGAAAGATTACAAGGAGTGCGCATGTAGAATTTAAAAGTTCACAAAATCAAATACAAAATAATGCCACATCATTGCCACAAGAAAGATGTAGTTAAGAAACAATCATAAAAGGATGTAACAAAAAAAAACATAAAATGATTCAACCGTCAATGATGAAGATAAAAAATTGTAGTTAAGTTTTTTTTTCTTTCAACCATGAATAAGATAGCAACTTTATTTTATCAAATAAATGTTGTATTATTTATTCCATATGCCGAAAGAAGCGATAATTTTGTTCCTTCCAAATTACTCATACACAAGTTGGCCAAATCACTTGTAATAGAGACCTAATATTTTTGAAGAAGCCTCTAAGATTAATAAAATGAAGTAGTTGATTAGTCAAATGTAAAAGATTCACATAATGAACACATATCCATTGTCTGACCAACTCCCAAATAGAACCAAAGAAATCACATCCCACAAACAAACGACGAATATTTTCCATTGATCTGCAACCACTCACTCCGAGATTAGAATTTTGTTGAATTAATCCCTCTTGAACCAAATTATCTTTTGTGTAACCGCCGAGAAAAAAAAGAGTCATATCCCTTTCTGCAAATATGTGATAGGCGCCATTGACAGTATAACCTTTGTTTGGCGCTAATTTTTTATAATGTATATTTGTAAAAAAAAAAGGTCATGCTAACTTGTGTCCCAAAAATATAAGTTAAAAAGAATCAAAACATAAGTTTTGTATTAAAAAAAAGAAGTTTTTAACTCTTTAAGATATTGAATGTCTCATTTCTAAAACTAAGTTGTTATCCATTTTACACCATGTTCTATCATCCTTCTCTCTCCCTCCATGTCGGTTTACTCCCACCACCACCACCAACAGTAACAACCTCTCAAATGTAAAGTTACAGATTTTTGTTCAGAATAGAAAAAATAAATAAATTATTGGGGATGGAAGCACTATAAAGCTTAAGGTTAATTGTTACAGTGAGAAGAGCAACAACGCAGTTGCTACAGTACTGCAGTCAAAACTTAAACCAAAGAGATGACAGGTAGAGAAAGATATGTGTAAGGTGTTGTCGTTGTTTGTCGCCGCCGCCGTCTTAGCTTTCCTCCACCTCTCTCTTAGATCTACCCAAATCAAAGAAATATTACAACGGCGGATCTGAGATTTGGACGGGACGGCGGATTTCCTCATATTTCGACGGGGTTGAGGAGGACGATGGTGGTTGTGGACGGGGGAGCGAGCGGCGGAGGTGAGGGTGAGATTTGAGGACAAGGATGGAAAACACGGTGGTGGGGACGAAGGTAAGGGAAAGCGAAAGGGAGGTTGAGGTGGAAGAAAGTGACAGAGGACTGGACAGATAATGTTTCCGGCGGCAGAAGAGAGGTCAGAATCGAAAGAAGAAGAATATGCGTTTTTTCTTCCGCGTTGTTTTAGTTTGGAGATTATAGAAAGTGTGAAAAAAAATTCTAGTGCAGAGGGATTATAGTAAGATCAATCTTCTTCATCAATCTAACGGTGACAAATGTTATTTTTGTTATACAAAAAAAAATCAGTATTTTTAATGTTCCCTACCGTAGGAGACCTGCACCCTTAACTTGTGCTTTAGAGCACAAATTGGTTTTTTTTTGTTTTTTTTTGCTTTTTCTTCTTATAATAAAGATTGGGAGGAGTATATGTAGGAGTTGAAGTTTGAATCGTGGACACTCGACTTATTCACTTTAAATAGGTAAATTTCGATTCATCATAAAAAAGTTTAAAAAATATTTTTTATTTAATCAAATCAAAAAATAAAAGTTGTTTGTAATTAAGACATTAGGGAATATTAATTTATATAAATCAAATCCAAATGTAAAAGTATTTTTTATTATAAAAAGGAATAGAAGCAAAACTATTTTCATACTATCATCCAACTAAGTTTTAACTGTTTAGCCATCTAAACATGATTTCTTAACCTGTGAAATGATGTGGCCAAACAGTTCCATAAGTATCTATGAAAATCATATTTTTTTAAAACTCAGATATTATTGTTAATTACAAATCGCTATTAAAAATAATTTGTAAAGGGTTTTGCTAGAAGACATCTTTTATGAAGGTGTCTTTTAACAATTTATTCTATGAGCATTTTTTAAAAGATACCAACTAATTTTTATGAAGGTGTCTTTTAGCAAAGTTATAATTAAAAAATGAAAATCACACTTTAAAGTGTGAATTGTTAAAAGACACCTTCATGAGTGGTTTCTGGCTAAACCCATTTGTAAATTACTAGTCCATTTTAAGTACATAAACAGCTTTGTTTTGGGATCGATTGCATTGAGGGTAATTAATCCAGCATTGAAAGATTCGAAAAGTTGTGTCTTTTTGTATTGACCATAAGGAGAAAGTTTAATACCGTACGAACAATAGGGTGAAACGTTACGATAGGTCAACAATTCACACTCATTAGATTTAGATTACAACTATTCTCCTTTTCCCATTTGGCCATTTCTATATAAATCTCTTATAATCACAAACACTTTCCCTCCCCACTCTAAACTCCACTACCACCCAAAACAAAGAAAAGCACTTAAACATTCATTTCATTTCCTTCAACATGGTTGCCATAAAAAGAGAACCCAAACAAGAAGAAGCACCCATCCATGGTGATGTTTTAGAAACAATTTTCTCGTTCGTGCCACTAATTGAACTTTTTCCATCTTGTCACGTTTCAAAATCTTGGAACAAAACAGTTTTCTCTTCACTTACTCACGTAAGACAAATCAAACCATGGCTCATAGTTCTCCCTCAAACATCACGCGTGACCACCGCTCATGCTTATGACCCTCGCTCTCATGCGTGGCTTAAGATAACTAAACACCAACCGTTGATCAACAAAACTCACGAAATCTCCGCCGTTCGATCTTCTCATTCAACTCTGCTATACACTTTATCCCCATCGGAGTTTGCTTTCTCACTCGACGCGCTTCATCTTGAGTGGCATAAAGCAGTTTCACCGCGCGTGTGGCGCACTGATCCAATAGTAGCGCGCGTTGGAAATCATGTGGTGGTTGCTGGTGGCGCGTGTGATTTTGAAGATGATCCACTTGCAGTGGAGATGTACGACATGGAGAGCCGTGGCTGGATCACCTGCCAGTCTATGCCAATGATACTGAAGACATCATCGGCATCCTCGTGGCTATCGGTTGCGGTTGTCGGAGAAACCATGCTAGTGACGGAGAAGAATTCAGGTGTGACATACACGTTCAACACCATCGCAATGAAATGGGAAGGACCTTACGATCTACGTCCCGATGAAAGCGTATTTTACACCGTCACCGGAACTTTGTCAGAGAAATTGACGGTGGCCGGATTAGTCGGTGAAGCGGGGAACGTGAGAGAAGTAAAGCTGTGGGCAGTTAAGGAGGAAATAGGGTCGGGAATGGAAGAAATAGGGTCCATGCCGAAGGAGATGGTGGAGAAGTTGAAAGGTGATTCAGAGTTTGGTTCAGTTGAAGCAATTTGGGTTGGGAATTTGGTTTACTTGCGTAACACGTTGGTGTTGGATGAACTTGTTGTATGTGAGGTTGTGAATGGGAACTTGTGTGAATGGAGGAGTGTGAAGAATGCGGCGGTGGACGGTGGAACTAGGATGGTGTTTTGCGGCGGTGATGTGAAAATGGAAGATTTGCAAAGAGCGGTGTTGTCGGAGAAACAAACATTTAGTATGAAACAAATGTGAACGAATGGGTTGCTTGCAACTTGCAATAATTAAAATCTTAGCTCGGCAGGTTATCCATTCTGTTTTTTTTTGGTCTCCTTCCTTATTGTATATTGAGATTCACATGTTTGTACTTCGCAGGATCAACTCTACTTGAGTTTATTAAAAAAAAAAAAACTCTTAATATATACTATATGTCTATATGCTATAGGAAAATGCTAATTCCAGCAAAACTAATTTTCACGAAAAATACCTTCTTTTACATTATTCAATTACGATAGTGGACCGTCGTAGAATTATCTATGTTTTTGTCGCATAGTCAGGGCGTAAATTTGTAATAACTGAGCTGGCCAACTTTATTATTATGTCCTTTTTTTTTTTTTTTTAAGCAAATAGAAATTGAATTAAAATATAAAGGAAGTACAAGACTGGGGGACATGAAGCTGACCCAGATAACCACGGATACAAACTCTGACGGGTGATACAACAATCAATACACAGGTGGTAAAGAAAACAACTCTAAACAACACTACTACAGACAACCCAGCAAACCCAAGTATGGATATGAAACCGAACTGCAAAAAAACGCAGAATGAATGCTTAGAGTATCAAGGTAGGCGTATGAATCGTCTGCCAACACAGAAACGATCCAAGGTCCAACAGCTCCCTTAAAACATCAGCAAGCCAAAGCGCCCTTTTGGGCTAAAACAATCCAGTCGAAGTCCAAATCAATGAATAAACGACGGATACAGTCCACCTATGGCACAACCGTGACATATGAAATAGTTCTGAAGGTACGATTAATGACTACTACCGCCAACACGGAGCGACTACGTACCAAACTCTTTCGAGCAACATCTGTTGAATCAAATCCACACAGATGAACAAAATTTTATGTAACCAAATCTTAAATCTAGAAAATCCAGATTGAAGATTAACAACAAACCAAGATCCGGATCAAACCTCCACCAGCTTCATCTTCCTATAAACAAACAAAACAAAAGGAACAGCAGCAACATAGCAACACAGAGCCACCGCCACCTCAACGAAACAACAACACAGAAAAGCGAACAAACAACAAAAGCCAAAACAAACCCGTCGGATACCACGTGAACAAGCAACTTGCCGACATCAAAAATCCGACGACGCACAACCAAAAAATCGCAAACACACAAATACAACCCCCAACCCACCGATGTTGAGAAGCCCTCTGACGTGATCAAGGGAAAACCAGATCGAGAGCCATCCACCAGTCGAAACTGGATCCCCTTAACCAAAACAAGATCCCACAAATGGCAGAGGAATGAAGAGGATAGGTATTGACGAAGCACCACCCAAACCAAAAGGAACCTGCAAAGCCAGATCTGGAACAAGCTGGAACGGAGGACAGCCGGAGAGGGCAGAGAGAGTCTATGGTGGTGCGGAGGATAAAACTCATCGCACCACCGCCGTTGGATGCTACATCGGGAAAGAAAGAGTTTGGATATGGG